>ERZ1106973.11-NODE-11-length-250520-cov-14.028415_pt1 | contig 250520 bp, 325 predicted proteins | sample MGYA00403686_ERZ1106973 | MGnify/ENA primary metagenome ERZ1106973 (study PRJEB35170, sample SAMEA104062408) | human gut metagenome | biome: human gut; feature: human-associated habitat; material: faeces | place: Denmark | collected 2012-11-06 ...
ATTCTGGATGTGACCAATGGCTGCATCGTCTATCAGGAGCAGGTCATGCAGATCTTCCGGGAGCTGGCAGGTTTTTCTTTTGGTCAGGCAGACAATGTCCGCCGTGCCATGAGCAAAAAGAAACATGCCGTCATGGAGGCCGAGCGAGAGCACTTTGTGTACGGCTGCACCGATCCCGGCAACGAATGCCCCGGCTGTGTGGCAAACGGCATCTCTGAGAAAGTGGCCAATGAGATCTACGATGAAATGTCCAGTTTCGCTTCATATGCGTTCAATAAGAGCCATGCGGCCTGCTATGCCTATGTGGCTTTCCAGACGGCCTACCTCAAGTGCCATTATCCCAGTGAGTTCATGGCGGCTTTACTGACCAGTGTGCTGGATAACACGGATAAGGTTATTGAATATTCCGGCGAGTGTGCCCGCCTTGGCATCAAGGTGCTGCCGCCGGATGTGAATGTTTCCAACGGCGGCTTTACGGCGGATGGAAGCGGTCAGATCCGCTTTGGCCTGAATGCGGTCAAAAATGTGGGCCGCAACCTGATCGAGAATGTGGTGAAGGGGCGGCAGAATAAGCCTTACACCAGCCTGTACGATTTCTGCAAGCGGATGCATGGCAATGAACTGAACCGCCGGGCAGTGGAGTGCCTCATCAAGGCCGGCGCATTCGATCATCTGGGCAACAACCGCCACAGCCATGTGGAGGCCGTGGAGGGTATTCTGAAGAGCATTGAGACCGACTCTCGGCGCAATCTGGATGGACAGCTGGATCTGTTCTCGGTGATGAGCGGGGAAGCACAGAGCGGTGCTTCCGAGGATAACTATGAAATAAAGCAGCTGCCGGAATACAGCCATAAGGAACTGCTCCAGCAGGAAAAGGAAGTCAGCGGTCTGTATCTGTCCGGTCATCCGCTGGATGCTTACCGGGAACAATCGGCACGCATTGCATCCCACACCATCAAGGATCTTACAGGGGAAGATGCCCATGTGAAGGATGGAGAAAAAGTGCGCATTGTGTGCGCGGTGGTAAAAAGCCGCATGATGACCACAAAGTCCAACAGCATGATGGCTTTTACCAGCGTAGAAGACCTGACCGGCACCATGGAAGTGATCGTATTCCCAAAGGTGCTGGATGCTTTCCGGGATTCACTGCACGAAAATGCAGTCGTCGTGATCGATGGCAGACTGTCGGTACGGGAGGATGAAGCTTCCAAGCTGCTGGCAGAGAGCATCGTCCCGGTCGAAAATTACGATCCGGCCCGACTGGATAACGGCAGGCCGGACCCGATGAAAACGGCAGCAAAGAAGCTGTATATCCGTGTGCCTTCCCGCAGCAGCAGGGAATATGCAAAGGTGGTCAATCTGCTTGGCATTTTTGATGGGGACATGCCGGTGCTCCTGTATCTGACCGATACCAAGCAGTATCTGCGTGTGCCGCGCCATCTGTACGCATCTGGCCATCCGTTGCTGTTCAAAGAGCTGGAAAGGCTGGTCGGAACGGACAACATTGCAACAAAATGACATTTCCGTGCACGAATCTTAACGCAAATCCGGCGGGATGGCTGTTTCCAAAATAAGGCGTTTGTGTTATAATGATTCAAGGCAAATGAAGTGCTTTGGACAGCGTTAAAACGGAGAACGCTGTGATACCATTGGGTAAATGAAGAAACAAATTGGAGGGAAACTCTCGTATGGAAAAGCAGATCAAAACGATTGGCGTATTGACGAGCGGTGGTGATGCTCCTGGCATGAATGCTGCCGTGCGCGCCGTAGTCCGTACCGGCCTGCATAAGGGTTACCGCATGATCGGCATTCAGCGTGGCTACAATGGCCTGCTGAACGGCGAATGCTTTGAGATGAACCTGCGCAGTGTGTCGAACATCATCTCTGCAGGCGGTACCATTCTGTATACCGCCCGCTGTCTGGAATTCAAGACCAAGGAAGGTCAGGACAAGGGTGCAGAGAAGTGCCGCGAGCTGGGCATTGATGCGCTGGTGGTCATTGGCGGCGACGGTTCTTACCGCGGCGCTCGTGAGCTGGCCCACCGCGGCATTCCGATGATCGGTCTGCCCGGCACGATTGACAACGATATTTCCTGCACCGATTACACCATTGGCTACGATACCGCCATGAATACCGCGCTGGAGATGATCGACAAGCTGCGCGATACCACCCAGAGCCACGACCGCTGCAGTGTGGTCGAGGTCATGGGCCGCAACGCCGGTTATATTGCTCTGAATGTTGCAATTGCTTCCGGCGCTATGGCTGTTCTACTGCCGGAGAAGGAATTTGACATGCAGCGTGATATTCTGGATAAGATCGCTGAGACTCAGAAGACCGGCAAGCGTCACTTCATCATTATCGTTGCCGAGGGTGTCGGCCATGCACAGGAGATCGCAAACGAGATTCAGGCACGCACCGGCATCGACTCCCGCGCCACCATTCTGGGCCATGTCCAGCGCGGTGGTTCTCCCACTCTGCGTGACCGTGTGAACGCTTCTGCAATGGGCTACCATGCCGTGTGCCTGCTGGAGCAGGGCAGGTATAACCGCATCGTCGGCATGAGGGGCGAAAAGCTGGTGGATTACCCTGTGGATGAAGCTCTTGAAATGACCAAGACGCTTGACCCGGTGCTGCTGGACGTGTGTAACACCATTTCTATCTGATATTTGGACTGAATTGAACGTAAATACGTGAAATACGGCATCTACAGATTGGATAAAATGTAGACAAAATCGGGTCACTCCTACACATTCCCTGTATTCAAATGCAAAAGTAGTATAGGGAATTATGGGATCTTTTCAATCTCGTTTTTAAGCCAGTCGATGCTTCTTTGGGTATAAACACGTTCAGTAAGGTCTTTAATATGGTGCCCAACAAGTCGTTTGATGGCATATTCGTCCATGTTATACTTTTTGGCCATTGTAACAAAAGTAATACGTCCATCATGGCCTTTATGCTCAGAGTTCAGTGACAGCAGAGGAACGACTTCGTTGACAAGCTGCACGGAAAAAGAGGCATAGCGCATTTGCGTGACTTCGCCTTTTACGGTGTTCTGATGATGGAAACCACGCTGGCGGATCGTGAAAAATAAATAAGGCGAACCTGCTTCGAGCGCTTTTTCGTAGCGGGCTTTTACCAGATTGTAAATTCGGGGATGAATCGGCACTGTTCGGTTTATCCCCGCTTTTGTTTTTAAGCCGCCTGTAAATGTGCCCACATCCATATCAACATCCTTCATTTTCAGGTCGCATAGTTCTCCGGGACGCCAGCCAGAGTAGCACTGAATTAGAATCATGTCAATGATAGGATGCTTGTCTATATTTGCCCATAGAAGATCGAGTTCTGCTTCGGTATAGGGAATATGACTATTCGGTTTGCGGACATACCCCGAATCGATCGTGAACATACGAGCATAATTTTTATCGACGAGTTCGCGGGAGACTGCATAATCAAAGAGCAGATTATAAAGATTTTTCATTGAGTCTTTATTATTGTTTTGTGCATGGCGAGTTTCTCCGGCGTAAACGATGGTTCCGTTTTCAATACAATTCTGCAGGTGCGAGATATGAACGTCGCGGACAAGCATGTTATGAATCGAGGAGGAGTAGGCCCATGCTCTTTTATAACGGGAAATCGTAGAAGAATCCACTTTTTTCTCTTTCGTGGTCAGCCACATATCAAAAAGGTCCTGCATAGTTGTTTTATTGCTAAGGTCAAATGGATGCGCGTTGTATTTCATAAGTGCTTCATATGCTTCATTATACGTTTCAAAATAAGCGACCGGACGGAGCGGGCATACGATCGGTTTGCCTTCATCAGTTCTTCCGGCTGTGACCATTGCCCGAAAGGGCTTGCGAAGATTACGCCCTCGGACTTCGGAAATCTGGCCGAATCCATTGGGAAGACGCATATGTTTTTTCTTTTTTGGTGGCAGCGATGACTTGGATTTGAGCGGGTAACCGCAATGAGGACAAGCTGCTGCCTTATCGCTCACTTGTAGACAACACTCTGGACAGAGTTTTAACATAGAAACCTCCTTCAATCATTGTATAAATTTGCCATTTTCACTCAAAAGCTCGGTCAAACCGGGCTTTTTCTGTTTGAAAAAGCTATTCTAGGTTAAACGATAGATTTTTGCTTGTCAATCCTTCAGGGCGAAAAAGATAAAAAACAGCACGCGGGGGACCATTTTTGCAAGTATCATCCTTTTTGAGCCTGGGAACGTATTTAGACGCTCCTAGAGTAACACAAAAGGAGTACGATAGAATGGATAAAGCTAGATTAAAAATGGGTTCGGTTCCTGTACGGATCGCAGCACGAGTATACGGCCGGGACCCGGCGTGGGTGCGTGCGGGTATCATTGCGGGGTGGCTTCCGATTGGCGATGCAACGAGAAACGGAAAGCGCGTTACGGATATTCAGCAGATGAACTCAAAGCTGGGCAGAATCAGCTATTACATCTCTCCCAAGCTCCTCTATGAGCAGACCGGTTATGAATGGAGGGGCAAAAAATGAGCAGAGAACGTGCGGAGCTGTCAAAAAAGAACCCATACCACATTCCGAGATACCGGTACTACGAACTGAAGTATTTTTGCAGGCAGTACGATGACTGGAAGAAAGCCCTGACTCTGATCGATGGGTGGCAGACACCGCCAAATGATATTTCCGGCATCATCAAGGGGTGCCCACCCGAAAGCCCGACCGAGAGGATCGCACTGTCCAGAGTGTTCTACTCCAACTGCATCGACATGATAGACAAGTGCATTGCGGAACTTGATACGGCATTGGCACCGTACATTAAAAAGGGCGTGACAGAGGGAGACGGCTACAACAAGCTTCAAGCAAATGGCTGTCCCTGCTGCCGCGAGACCTACTACGAGCATTACCGGTACTTCTTCTGGCTCCTGAGCAAGGAACGGCAGTGACGCGAAAAATTCAGCTTCTATTATGGAAGAAGATGGATATATGCTGGTAGATACCAGTGGTAAGACACGAAGGCGAATGGACGATTCCATTCCTGCCAAGGATCGGTTTTAGATGGGCCGACCTTTGATGACATCTTCTTTTATTTTTTTTGTCCGTGAAAAATTCGTCCGCTATTATGGAGAAATCCAATTACTGAAACTATAAAGGAGAGATATTTTATGGCAAAGGTTTATACGATGGGCGAACTGGAACGAGCAAGAAAAAAGGCTCAGATTCGGGAGTGGGTTCAGGACAAGAAAGATAAGGCTACGAACTGGTGCTATGCGCACAAGAACGAGATTCTTACTTATGGTCCTGTGGTCGTAAGCGGAATTGCAGCAGGAGCAAAAATGCTGTCGAAGCATACGGCACAGGCCAAAGAGCAGGATCTGAAGGACTTGTATGTGTATAGTCACAGGACGGGGCACTATATCAAATTGCGTCGAAAACTCAAAACATCCGAGGGGGCAGAATTTGATCGTAGAAAGCGTGCCGGAGAGAACGAATATGATATTCTCGCTGACATGAAGGTATTGGGTTAAAGGTACAGAGCCGTGGAGAAATCTGCGGCTCTTACTTTTTTGACGCGAAAAAATCAGCCGCCTTTATGAGAAAGGTGGTATGAACAATGTTTAGTCTGATCGTTGCAATTTTGATCGTTGTACTGCTGGTCAAGTGTATTGGACTTGTTAGTGCAAAGACGGAAGAGGTGAAACAGAGAACAAAGAAGAAACACTGAAAATCAAAATGGAGCTTATGGGAAACCGTAGGCTCTTAATTTTTTTACGCAGACGCGAAAAATGCATGGTGCTTTATGGAAGGAAAATAAATGGGAAGCCTACGGGTGGATGCGGAAGTTTAAAAATTCCCGCCGTTAATGCTGATGGAGGATGTAACCAGCATGAAGCTATGAGAAATCATGGCGTTTCCTTTTTCTGACGCGAAAAATACAGCCTCCTTTATGGAAAGAAATGAACAAATTTAGGAGGTATTTTACTATGCTGAAGAATGTTATTAAAGGTTTTGAGGAAATGATGAACTGTGTTCTGACCGCTATGAACGAGTCGCTGAGCGATCCGTATGCGGGCTGGAACGAAGGAGAAGAACTCCTCATGCTGAACGAGGTTCGGTGTGGTATCCGCTAATGGATATTCTGACCGGAAAACGGGCGTATGGAAACATGCGCTCTTTTCTTTGATGTTTCGGTTCAGGCGCGAAAAATGCAGCCTCCTTTATGGAAGGAGATAGCTCAGTTGGCAGAGCGCTGCTTGATTGCAGAGGTCGTGGGTCCGAATCCCATTCTCTTTCTTTTTTCTATTCTAGAATAGAATGTTGGCGCGAAAAACGCATTGTCCTTTATGGAAGGATGTCTTCCGAAGAACGAAAGGAGAAATGCTATTATGGCAAAACGAGTAAAGACGAATTATGACCGCGGGTACGTGAACGCTATGGATAAGATCCGCGTGTTCATCGAAAGCAGCTCGAAAGTGATGTATGTCGATACACGCGAGTATAAGAATGCTGAGACGGCACGCTGTGCTTACCGGAACGCGATCGCACTGGTGCGGGCAGGAGGAATCGTGCGTGTTACTTGCAACCGCAATGAGCTTTTCCTGATTCGCAATGACATCTGAGGCGAAATGGAGCTTACAAGAAATCGTAGGCTCTTTTTCTTTTTTTTCCGCACGCAGGGGACAGGTTCCTCTACTATATTATTAAAAAGGAGAATTTCAAAATGGATGCAAGACTGTTTCTGATCGTTTTCATCTGCATTGCTGCACTGGGGCTGGTGCTGGGTATCGCCATCGGTTTCAACCTGAGCGAAGGCCAGAGGTGTGTCGGCGACCTTGTGATCGCACCCGGTGACGAGGATGCAGACCATTACATGTTCCTGGACCTTGCGAAAAGTCCGGAAACTCTGGCAGGGAAAGAGCGTGTGATGCTGAACATCAAAATGATCCGGACGCGAAAATAACGTGGTGTTCTATGGAGGAGACTCCAGAATGATATTTTGTAAAGGAGATTTTTCAAAATGGAAAACTACGAAAACAAAGAATTGCTGAAAGACGCGGCGAAGAAATCGCTGGAAAGTCTTAAGGATCTGAAGCCGGGTACGGAAGAGTACAATACGGCTGCAAACATGGCGTTGAAGCTGTACGATATGCAGCTCAAGGATGAAGCGCAGGAAAACGAAAAACAGCTGAAAGAGGACGAGGCCGTGCGAAAAGTGCACGAACTGGAACTCGATCAGGAGAAAGCGGAAAAGGCGCGCAAACTTGACTGGGCAAAAATCGGCATGAAGGCGCTGACGTTTGCAGGCACGATTGGCATGACTGTGTACTGGTCGATCTGCGAGGCGGGCGGCGTGACCCAGCTGTCGAGAGCAATCGGCGAGGGAGTACATGAGCTGAAGAGAGGCTTTACGGAAAAAGATTAAAAGGAGGAACCGAGGAGGGTTCGTGGCGAAAGCTGCGGGCTCTCTTTATTTTTTATGCGATACCACGATAACGCCCAGCCGCAGGAGTGGACGAACTACTACGGAAGCGTCTACAGCTGCAACCATCCTGTGTACCGGGTATGCACCTTGTATAAAGAGCGCAGCAAAGGCCTGTGTGTGATCCAGCAGCGCTACAACGAGAAAAGCAAAGCGACCTACTGGAGCGCCATAGACCCATGGCTGACCGATAAAATTTACTTGCATGATGGGTTCAAGGAATATTTTGACAGCCATGCCAAACGAAAAAATCAAAACGGAGAATATCCTACCGTGACCGTGCGACAGATCATGTGGGCGCTGCGGATGAAGCCATTGAAAAAAGAACGCTGGGAGACTGTGTTTGACAGAAGCACGATTTAGGACGCGAATATTTCTGTGTGCTTTATGAGACGAGTTACGTCTTAACATTTATATTTTTTGGAGGTATGAAAGATGAAAATTGACGCAAGATTAGTTAAACAGAGCGTAGGCATGATCGTTGGTGGCGTCATTTTTGCATGGAGTGCGATGGACAAGGGCCGGATTGACGGCATTAAGGAAGGAAAGTGGCTTCAGGCAGGATGGACAACACGTGCAATCGAAGACGTGTACGAAAAGGGAAAGGCGGATGATATTATCAATCGAGTTAATGCCAAATTCCATGAATATAGAAACGAAAAGTAACTCAAAGGCGGGAGCCGTGGAGAAATCTGCGGCTCTTATTTTTTTTGCAGACGCGAGAAAAACTTGCTCTATTATGAAGGAGGTGAGAGTTATGGAATACCTTCTGGCAAAGAGCGACAGACAGCTCGGTATTTGCCTGAGAATGCTGTACGACGAAGGATACAAAGGTTTGGTTGTTGAAAGTGTGATAAACGCTAAGAACCGAATGGAGTTCCACGTCAAGGTTATGGCTGACGAAGACAAGATGGCGAAGTTGAATGACCGCTACCAGACGTTGATTTCCTAAATCTTACTCTGGAGGGCAAAAGATCTGCAACATGGTCTTTTGCTTTTGTCTGAGCCATGCTATAATGAAACAAAGGGAGGCGAAGAGCATGAGAGTGACATCGCACATGATCGTTCCCGTGAAGAAAAACGGCAAGTGGACGACCTATATCAAAGAGTTCGAGGAAGATATTCCGGATTTGGGACGGCACTGCCTGATGTGCAATTCCTGCGGCGAACCGAGCTATCCCGAATGCATAAAAAAATGCCCGGTGGAGCGTGATCGTGTCGAGCGTGAACAAAAGAAAGCGCAGGAGAAAGTCGCCAAGCACAAAGTCGAGATTGATATTCTGGCTGGGCTTGTCCGCGATGGACTCCTGAAGGTAGAGGATGCTGCGCCGCGCGTGGACATGAGCGTGGAAGAATTTGAAGCGGCAATGCCAAAATGATATTTGAACCAGAGAGCTTACGAGAGATCGTAGGCTCTTTTTATTTCGCCTTAACGCGAAAAAATCTCCTTGCTTTATGGAGCAAAGACCATGAACAAAGGAGAATACTATGCGAGAAAACAAATTTTGGAACTATTCAATTACGATTGGCAACATGATTGTGACATTGGCATTCGGACTTGGAGTGGGTCTTGTAGTGCTGTTGTTTACATTGATTGTGCGATCGATTCTTAGCAAGAAATGACAAAACAAGGTACGAACTGAACTTGTCTTTGTTCCGGAATTGAGCTGTGGAGAGATCTGCGGCTCTTTCTTTTTTCTTCGCAAAGAAGCGAAAAATTCACCTTGCTTTATGGAGATAAGAGGGCTTTATCGAAAGGGGAAATTACTATGATGAAAGCTATCAAAAACTTTATGAAGAAACCTATTACTTGGGGCGACAGCTTTAAGTGGAGCGGTATTGTTCTGGGACTGTATGCAGCAGTCATCGGGGCAATCGCTGCATACGAGAAGTGGATCGCTTATAAGGACAAGGTAGAGAGGCTTGATAAATACAATTCATTCAGAGATATGGATAATCAAATCTGAAAGATCACGCCCTCTTATCTTTTTTGAAAATGATATTTCGGAGGTCGAACGCTATGGAGGACATTATGCTGATCCGGTCAAGTTTTATGCGCCGTATCATTTCACAGATCATCAACAAGGCTTTGAAGAAGCAGACACCTGGTGTAGAAGTGGAGCTGAAAGAAGCTCAGGTGAACTGGGTGGACAAGGAGCAGAAGCTGCGGGTACATCTGGAGCTGAATGCGGAGGTGACGAAGGCTCAGCTGAATGATATTCTGAAAAAAGCTGGAGTGCTGTGACGCAAAATTTTCAGTGTGCTTTATGAGATGATTAGTCTCAGATTTATATTTTGGAGGTATGAACTATGAAGAAACTGGTGAAGGTTGCTTTGGGCGCAGTGGCGTTTCTTGGCATTACCGAGTTGTTCTGCGTTGAAACCGTTGCAATCATGTGGAGAAAGCTTATGATGAGCAATGATGATTCAGCGGCAGATGCACTCGACAATGCGATGAAAGCAGGCCGAGCAAACTGGGAGCTGAAGCTGTATGAATTCCTGAAAACAGATCAGGCCGAAAGGCATCTGAAGCGCTAATCGAAAGCGGAGCTTACGAGAAATCGTAGGCTCTTTTATTTTTCAAAATGGAGGTTTGGCAATGAAACTGACTAAAACATGCGCAAAGTTTCTGCGCAAACATGGCGGGACGATCCTTGCCATCGGAGCCTCAATTGGTGTCGGTCTGACCATGTGGGAGACGGGGAAGGCGACTGTGAAGGCTACCACGTTCGTTACCATGAACAAGGACGAACCTATGGCGAAAAAAGAAATCGTCAAGGACTGCTGGAAGTTTTATATTCCAGCGGCTGTGGTTGGCGCTGGAACTGTGGCGTGCATTCTGGGGTCCAATGCGCTGAACAAGAAACAGCTGGCCAGTATGACCGCTGCCTACATGGCACTGGGAAAAACCTATCAGGAGTACCGCAGGGAGGTGGCGGAGCGCATCGGTGCTGAAGAGGAAAAAAAGCTTCGCGTGGAAGTTGCTGAAAAGACAAAAGGTGAGGATGTTCAGCGGGATAAAGATGGTGATGTCATCCGGCTGTTCTACGAGCCTGCGTCGAAAAGATATTTTCATGCCACCATGTCCCGTGTCATTGAGGCATCGTACTATTTCAACCGGGAACTGGCCACGAACGGTTGTATTTCTGTGAACGAATGGTGCAACTATCTCTGCGCTGATGAACTTACCGTTACACCAGAAGGCGACGAAATGGGATGGTGTCTGGACCAACTCATATATGACTGGGATGCCTACTGGATGGACTTTGAATACGATAAACAAATCACGGATGATGGACTGGAGTGCTATTACCTGGCGCCTGCACTTGATCCGGTTAAAAATTACCTGAATTATGAGGAGGACACTTATCATGCATAAGATCGACTGGTGGAAAGTTGCATCTGTGGCAATGCTGGCAGCAAGCGCAATCATGGGCTTTGGTCATGACCTGATCGAGGATAAAAAGACCGAGGAAGACCTGCAGGATATGGTGCAGGAAGAAGTTCGGCGGCAGTTAGCAGAAAAGAACCAGTAAACGCGAAAAATACAGGCTCCTTTATGGAAGAGAAATCCAATTTGAACAAAGTAAAGGAGAATGATATTTATGTACGATTACAATTTTTACGAACAAATGGACAGCCTGATGGTAAATCTGCTGGTAGATCTGGCCATCAACATGGTACGCGTGCTGTATGCTACAGTACGATACGTGTTGATGCAACCGATCAGACTGGTGGAATACATCTGGTACTGTATCCAGATCGAACGTGAATGTGACCGTGAGGAAACAATTCGCTTCGAGAATTTGAAACGAACTGGACACATCTGACGAAAGCGAGGGCTTACGAGAAATCGTAGGCTCTTTCTTTTTACATTTTATGGAGGTATGAAAAATGAACCTGAAATCATTTGCAAAAGCGAGTCGGCAGATGCTGAACCGCAATGCATCCAAAATTCTGGCCGGTTTTGCTATCGGCGCAGGTGTCATGGCTGTAGGTTTCGCCATCGAGGCAACTCCGAAGGCGATGATCCTGCTGGAGGAAAAGAAGGCAGAACTCGGTGTCGAAAAGCTGGATGCGAAGACCATTGTCAAAACGGCTGGCCCGGTATACATTCCGACGATCGTGAGCATGGGCCTTTCGACCGCGTGCACGATCGGTGCGCTGAAGGTGAAGAGCCAGCAGAATGCCGCGCTGGCTGCAGCGTGCACGCTCTCGGAAACGGCTCTGCGCACCTACCAGAATAAAGTTGTTGAGACCATTGGCGCAGAGAAGGAACAGGAGATCCGTGAGGCTGTTGCTCTGGATAAGATGGCAAAGAGTCCGGAGCCGGCAGTGATCCCGAATGCAAAAGGGGTCGAAATGGATGATATTTACTATGACCAGCGGGTAAAATGCTGGGAAAGCCTGAGCGGGAACTACTTTTGGACCACACGGAATGCCATTGAACGGGCTATCAACGGGGTCAACAAACAGCTGCTCAGCGATTTCCGCATGACCGAAAACGACCTGTTTGACTATCTGGGGATGGAACATAACCGAAACGGCGATCTGCTTGGGTGGGATACCGACACGACCATGGAAGTGGAAACGTTCTATGCTTCCAAACTTGATGAAAACGGTATGCCGTGCCTTGTACTGGACTACCGTACACCGCCCAAGTGGCTGGGCTATTGATTTTTTTCAATGCCCGGAACAGACGCGAAAAATTCACCTTGCTTTATGGAGGTAAAACTCCAACATTACAAAACTTTATATTTAAGAAAGAGGTAACAAAAATGGACGAAATGAATAATGTGACTATGGAGAACGAGACTTCTATGGAGGTCGCTCCTGTTGAGAGTGTTGTTCCTGCTGAGGCAGAGAATCCTGCTTACAACAACGACTGCGAGAGCAGCGCTGGCATTAGCTTTGGCACTATTGTCAAGGTTGGTGCTGGTGCGGTGCTTGTCGGAGCCGCTGCTGTCAAGTTTGGTATTCCGCTGGTGAAGAAGGGCTTCAATCACATCAAGGAGTCGATTGCCAGCAAGAAGATGAAGAAAAACGAAGTCATCGACATTGAGTCGAAAGAAGTTCCTTCTGACGAGGAAACTACGGAAGAAGAGTAATGTTTGGTAAGGCGAGAGCTGTGGAGAAATCTGCAGCTCTTACTTTTTGCTTTTGAAAGGGGAAAGACATGGCACAAGTAGATATGCCGAAGTCCAGCATTGGCCAGACGCCGACCGAGCCGAAAAAGAAGCTTGAGAAGGTCGTCAAGGGTAAGGTGGCGGTGAAAGAGCAGAGCGATATGCAGAAGATCGCATCACAGTTTCTGGCCGAAGACCTGAAAACGGTGAAAGATCGTATCCTGACCGATTACCTGCTGCCGATGCTCAAGAACGGTGCATGGAGCATTCTGAACTCTGCGTTCAGCATTGCACTTTGGGGTGAAGACCGCAGCCGCGGCGGCTCGAACAATTATTACGGAAATAACCGTGGCCAGCGCAACAGCTATGATGGCTATTATCAGGGCAGCCAGAACAATCGTCCGAACCCGCCGCCTGTACGCAGAAGTCTGCAAAATCTGGATTTCGAGAGTCGGGGTGACGCTGAGGACACTTTGGCGGGTCTCAGGGACGCACTGTACCGCTACCGGCAGGTTTCAGTGGGCGATCTGTGGGATCTGATGGGCGTGACAAACGATTCGACCGACTATAATTATGGCTGGTACAACCTCGATGATGCATTCATCAAAGGCATCCCCGGCGGATTCCGACTGGTTCTGCCGCACACTGTACCGCTGCGCTGATAGAAAGGACTGATATTTTATGAAGTTTCTGAAAAACGTGAAAACCGACGAGTTCATGGTAACTGTGACCCGGACTGCCTCGAAGTATGGCTATAAGCTGAAGAAAGCAAGCCCTACCATCATGATCTTTGGTGCTGCTATTGTGGGCGTAGCAGCGACCGTCTCTGCCTGCAAGGCGACTGTGAAGGCTCAGGATATTCTGGAGAATCATAACGAGATGGTGAAGGCCATCCATGAGACCAAGGAAAAGGTCGATAGCGGTGAAATGATTCTGAAGGAAGGCGCTGTCTACACCGAGAACGATTACAAGAAGGACCTGACCACGGCCTATGTGCAGACCGGTCTGAAGCTGGCGAAAATCTATGCACCTGCAGTAACCATGGGCACGGTTGCACTCGGCTGCATGTTCGGCTCGCACCACATCATGACCAAGCGTAACGCCAGCCTGACTGCCGCCTACATCGCTCTGGATAAGGCCTTCAACGAGTATAAGGGCCGTGTGACCGATCGCTTTGGCGACCGCGTACAGCAGGAGCTTGAGCACAACATCAAGGCCGTTGAGGTTGAGACCACCCGGAAAAATGAGCAGGGTGTAGAGGAGACTGTCAAAGAGTATACAGATGTGGCAATGGCACACACCAGCCCCTATACGCTGATCTACGACGAGACTGTGAGTTCCTGGGATAAGGATGCACAGCTGAACATGTCCCATCTGATCCAGGCGCAGGCTGCTGCAAACCGGAAACTCCACCGCCAAGGCCATCTGTTCCTTAACGATGTCATTGATATTTTGGACCCCTATGGCAACGGTATGCACCACACCCCCGAAGGCCAGGTCGTCGGCTGGATCTTGAGCCAGGATGATCCTACGAAGGAAAATCGTGTGGACTTTGGTGTAACCAACTACGTTGAGAACAACGATGCGCTGAACAATTTCATCGACGGGTTCGAGCGCTCTGTCCTGCTGCGGTTCAACTGCGACGGCGTGATCATCGACAAAATCTGAGACTGATATTTTGGAGGGACTTGCTATGACCAGATACATTAAGACGCTTTCTTATCTGTTTGCTGCCATGGCCGGAGTGTGCTTCGTCTCTGGTCTGGCAGTTCTTTCGGAGTGAGGTGTACGATGGACAGTTTGGAAAATGCATTCCTGTTTCTGGACTATCTGACCGATACCTAGCGCAAGCGCCACATGGTGGGAGGCATTCTGATGAGTGTCTCCCTTTTCTTTGGCGGTCTGGCGTTTACCATGATGACGATTAAAGGAGAAGACAATGAATCGGACAATTCGTGATGTTTTGCTGTTTGGCGCAGGTTTTGCCGCAGGTGCGTACGTTATGCACACGGTCTTCCGTACGAAGTACCAGGAGTACGCCGATGCACAAATTGATGATGTGCGCGACCACTACCGCAAGAAGGAAGCTGATCTGGATGCCATGATCGAAGAAAAGGCCCAGCAGAAGAGCATGGAGCAGCTTACGGGAAAGTACCGCACCGAGTCCGACCCGGAAGATATTGCGCCCCACGACCCCATCGAGATCATCCAGCCGGACGAGTTTGGTGACATCGACGACTATGAGACTCGCGGGCTGACCTGTTATGCCGATGGCAAGCTGGTATTCGACGAGGAGACAATGCCTGTGAACGACGATGATATTCCGAACATCATCGGAACAGAGGCGCTGAACCACTTTGGCGAGTTCATGCCCAGCACCATTCATGTGCGAAACAACAACTATCATAAGGACTATGAGATCATTCAGGTTCGTCAGAACTGGGGCGACCTCTATCCGGAAGAGGAGGAAGAATGATATTTTCGGATCTTGGAGAACAGTATTATGACTGGCTCCACAAAATCGTGTGCGGCGAATGGGAGCCGAGAAATCTCTCGTTCCATCGGCTGCTCATGTACTTACATAATCGCACTTATATTCCGGCCTGCGAAATGGACCAGTGCAGAGCAGAAGATGGTGTGAATCTGCGTTACCGTTTTGCCAGCGAATGCGATATTCCGTATGACAAGATCGATGCGGAGTTCCACGGTGTTCCGTGCAGTATGCTGGAAATGATGGTGGCCCTTGCGGTGCGCATCGAAGAACATATTATGGAGGATTCCAGTGCGGGAAACCGTGTCGGGCAGTGGTTCTGGAACATGATTGTCAGTCTCGGGCTTGCTGCCATGGACGACGGCCGGTTTCACGAAGACCGGGCAGATTATATTCTGGACAGGTTTGAGCGCAGAGACTATGAATACAATGGTGCCGGCGGTCTCTTTACAGTGAACCATCCGACCGAAGATATGCGTCGGCTTGACATTTGGTATCAGCTGATGCACTACCTGCAGGAAAACGAATTTTGAAAGGAAAATCAACATGGATATGACGAATATTATGTATGAATTGGTCAACACCAAAACTTCGCTGACCATTGCCGACCGTACCATCGAAACTCTGCAGAAGCAGAACCGGCGTCTGAACCGTCGGTGCCTGCGCCAGAGTCTGATGATTGCAGGGCTGACATGGCTCACCGTTACGGCCTGCAGGATGCTGAGCGAGAACGATAAGAAGCGCAAAGAGGCTGAGGAAGACGCCCGGCAGCTCCACGCGGAACTTGCTCATACGCAGCAGGTGTTGGACGATGTGAACCGCAAGAACGCCAAACAGTTCTGGACGGAAGCCGAAAAAGATATCTGCTGCGATGGGAAGGCAACCATTACCAAAAATCCGGAATAAAATGCATAGAAAGGAGGAAGTCAGTTGCCGATGATTGATTTCCTGAGGATCGCCACGCGAACCGGAAAACACGGGGTGATCGAAGTGTACCCGAACTTTATCATCACCAAGTCGAAAGACCTGATGATCCGGGGTTCTGATTTCTATGCGATCTGGCTGGAAGAACGCAGCTTGTGGAGTACCGAAGAGCAGGATGCGTTGCAGCTCATTGACCGTGAACTTGATATTTATGCAAACGAGCATAAGCAGTTTCTGGGCGATAATGTTCGAGTCTTACATATGTGGGATGCACAGTCTGGCATGATTGATATTTGGCACAAATATTGTCAGCGCCAGATGCGGGACAACTATCATACCCTCGATGAGACATTGATATTTGCAAACACCTCTGTCAAAAAAGACAGTTATGCATCCAAACGACTGCCGTACCCGCTGGAACAGGGGGGCATTGCCGCCTACGACGAGCTGATGACCACGCTGTATACGCCGGAGGAACGTGAAAAGATCGAATGGGCCATTGGTTCCATTGTAAACGGGGATTCCAAAAAGATCCAGAAGTTCCTTGTTCTGTATGGTCCGCCCGGAAGCGGCAAATCGACCATTCTGAACATCATCCAGAAAATGTTTGATGGATATTGGGCCGTGTTTGACTCGAAGGCACTTGGCTCATCATCCAATGCGTTTGCACTGGAAGCGTTCAAATCGAACCCGCTGATCGCAATTCAGCATGACGGCGATTTATCGCGTATCGAGGACAATACCCGATTAAACTCGCTGGTTTCCCATGAAACCATGATGGTGAACGAGAAGTTCCGCAGTGCCTACGCAAGTCAGTTCAAGTGCTTCATGTTTCTCGGTACAAACAAGCCCGTAAAGATCACGGATGCAAAATCGGGTCTGATCCGGCGACTGATCGATGTGGAGCCAAGCGGCGAAAAAATACCGGCAAAGAAATACCGCGACCTCGTAGGCAAGGTTGACTTTGAATTGGGTGCTATTGCATGGTATTGCAAAGACGTCTACGAGAAAAACAAGCATCGTTACGACGATTATGTTCCGACACGAATGCTTGGTGCATCCAACGACTTCTACAACTTCATGCTGGACTCCTACTATATCTTCAAAAAAGAAGATGGCGTATCGCTGAAACGTGCCTGGGCAATGTACGACACCTACAATCAGGAGGCAAAGGTTTCGTATCCTTACTCCAGGCGAGCGTTCCGTGAAGAATTGATGAACTATTTCTCGGATTACAAAGAACGTGCCGAGGATATGAACGGCGAACGGGTGCGCAGCTACTACAGCGGCTTCAAGTACGAAAAATTCAAAGAATTTCTGGAGGACCCTCCCCCCGGGGATGATGCGGGAAATGACCCCCCTGCCTCCTCCTGGATCGAATTGAAGGAGCAGCATTCTCTCTTTAATGATATTTGCAAGGACTGCCTGGCGCAATATGCGAACGAAAATGGCACTCCCCTGCAGAAGTGGGAGAATGTCAAAACCAGATTGACCGGGATCGATACAAAAAAGCTGCATTATGTAAAAGTTCCGGAGAATCACATTGTCATCGACTTTGATATTCCCGGCCCGGATGGGAGTAAGAGCTTTGAGCGCAACCTTGAAGCTGCTTCCAAATGGCCAAAGACCTATGCTGAGCTTAGTAAATCTGGTGCGGGCATCCATCTGCATTATATTTACACCGGTGATCCGGCTAAGCTAAGCAGGATCTACGATGAAAACATCGAAATCAAGGTATTCACGGGAAAATCTTCTCTGCGAAGAAAATTGTCGAAGTGCAATGATATTTCCATCGCAAACATCAGCAGTGGCTTGCCGTTGAAGGGAGAAAAAGCAATGGTCGATGTAAAGCAGATCCAGAATGAGAAGCATCTGCGCATTCTCATCAAGAAAGCGCTGGCAAAGGAGATCAGCCCGTATACGAAGCCAAGTGTGGACTTTATTGCCCATGTTATAGACGAGGCATATGAAGGCAACGTCCCTTATAATGTGGATGACATGCGGAATGCCATCTTGGGGTTCGCCGCCAGCAGTACCAATCAGGCGGAGACCTGTCTGAAGATCGTGGCGAAGATGCACTTCAAATCGAAGGATGATATTCAGCGGGAGGCCCCTGCGGGGGAGGAAGCGCCATTGATATTTTTAGACGTGGAGGTGTTCCCGAATCTGCTGCTCGTGAACTGGAAGTTTGCCAAGCAGGGGCCTGTACACCGCATGGTGAATCCTGCACCGGACGAGATCGAGAGCCTGACAAAGTATCGGTTGGTCGGCTTCAACAACCGCAAGTACGACAACCATATCCTTTGGGCCCGCATGATTGGGATGTCGGTGGAGCAGATCTATGCGTTGTCCAAACGGATCGTCAACGAGCACACGGGCTTCTTTGGTGAGGCGTACAACCTGTCCTACACTGATATTTGCGACTTCTCATCGAAAAAACAGAGCCTAAAGAAGTTTGAAATCGAATTGGGCATCCATCATCAGGAGCTGGGACTTCCGTGGGATCAGCCGGTGCCGAAGAGCCTGTGGGACAAGGTGGCCGAGTATTGCGACAACGACGTGATCGCGACCGAGACCCTGTTCTACTCGAAAACGTGTCAGGCAGACTTTGTGGCACGTGAGATCCTGGCAGACCTTGCCGGCATGACGGTGAACGACACGACAAACTCGCTGACAACACGCATTATTTTCGGCAAGGAAAAACACCCCCGGCTGGTCTACACCGACCTTGCCACGGGGAAATCCGATGCAATCGTGGAAGTCGAGCCTGATATTTTGACGGACTGCAACATCATCAATGCCTTTCCCGGTTACGAGTGGACCAAAGGTGAAGATGGCAAGTACCACAACATGTTCCGGGGCACAGACCTGGGCATGGGCGGTTATGTCTACGCTGAGCCAGGAATGTACACGAATGTAGCTTTGTTGGACGTTGCGTCGCTGCATCCGCATTCGGCTGTTGCCATGAACTACTTTGGCGAGTACACCAAGCGTTTCAACGACCTGATGGATGTGCGAATCTATGTCAAGCACGGCGAGTACGAGAAGGCAAAGGGGCTCTTTGGCGGTAAACTGGCAAAATACCTCGATGATCCGCAGCAGGCAAAGGATCTGGCGGAGGCGTTGAAAATCGCCATCAATTCGGTTTACGGGTTGAGCAGTGCAAGCTTTGACAACCCGTTCCGCAACCCCAAGAACGTCAACAACATTGTGGCGCTTCGAGGGGCTTTATTTATGCGCACTTTGCAGGATGAAGTGCAGCAGCGTGGCTTTAAGGTGGCGCACATAAAAACGGATTCGATCAAGATCCCCGATGCGACCCCGGAGATCATTGCGTACTGCATGGATTTTGCGAAGACGTACGGCTACACGTTCGAGCATGAGGCGACCTATGAGCGGATGTGTTTGGTGAACAATGCCGTTTATATTGCAAAGTATATGGCTGCCGACCAGTGCGAGGCGCTTTACGGTTATATCCCGGGCGACTGCAAGGACGAAGGCGGCGAATGGACGGCTACGGGCACACAGTTCCAAGTCCCGTATGTGTTCAAGACCCTGTTCTCCAAGGAGAAGATCGAGTTCACTGACCTCTGCGAGACAAAGACCGTTTCCAAGGGCGCTATCTATCTCGACAAGAACGAAGATCTGCCTGAAGGCGAACACAATTATATTTTTGTGGGACGCGTGGGACAGTTCTGCCCGATCATGCCGGGAAAGGGCGGCGCTCTGCTGCTGCGGGAAGCGGGCCTGACGGATACCGGCGAACGGAAATATGCTTCTGTGACCGGAGCAAAGGATTACCGCTGGCTGGAAAGCGAGGCGGTCTATCAGCTCCAGATGCAGGAGGATATCGACAAAAGATATTTCAACCGGGAAGTCGATGAGGCAGTTGAGGAAATCTCCAAGTACGGCGACTTCAACTGGTTCGTTGGTGACGACGGTGTTGCTCCCTGGACAGCACCCGACCTTCCATGGAGCGATGCACAGGAAGAAGCAGCAAGAAATTTTGACGTGAGGTGATATTTTATGACGAACAAACTGTACGATTCCAAAGGACAGCTGATTGGCTATATCAGAACCGTTGAGAAGAATCAGCACGACGACCTGATGAAGGTGATTCTTTCCACTGGTCACGAACTCGTATTTGGCCCGTGTGATCTGACCTCTGATCGAGACGGCAATTGGCGTATCCGTTCTGGTGCGCTCTATCCTCGGTGTGTGGGTAATAAGACGGCTTCTGCTACGAACACAGCTGCTATCAAGAACGTTATCTTTGCTCCTCCGGCCACGATCGTTTACTGGTCGGATGGCTCCAAGACCGTTGTGAAGTGCAGCGAGAAGGATGTTTTCGACCCGGAGAAGGGGCTGGCCATGGCGATCGCAAAGCGTTGCAGTGGCAACAAGGGCAACTATTACAAGGAGATCCAGAATTGGGTCGAGAAGAGCGGGAAGAAGTATCCCGGGAAGACTGCTACGCAGAAGAAAGCTGCCCCTAAGTCTAATCCCGATCGAGAATCTATGAAGAAGTGGATTTCCAAGGCCAATGAGGACTGGAATGAGTGCCTTAAAGCCAGCGCAAATAATGACAATACGGCGCTCCTTCTCAATATGAATGCCCTCACTGCAGACCTGAAAATTCTGGAAAATGAAATCAACAAGTAAAAAGGAGACTGATATTTATGTACACCAAGCGCCAGAAAGTCAATATCGACGATACCCGTTTTATCTTTACCACCAACTTCTCCGGCGACCCGGAGCGTGACCGCTTTGGCTCTGACCAGCGCCGTGTCAACGTGGTAATTCCTACCGAGGAGCTCGCGCAGCATCTGCTGGATCTGGGTGTGAAGGTCAAGCAGACCAAGCCGAACCCTGAGTGCACTTACGACGAGCCGTTTGTGCCAACGCTCTACGTGCCGGTCAACATCAAGATGGACTCCAAGTGGCCGCCGCACATCTATTGGGTCACAACTGCTGGCAAGCGCCTGCTCTGCAACGAGGACACCATCAGCCAGCTGGACTTCATCCGTGTCAAGAACGTCTGCCTGCAAGCAAATCTCGTTGAGAAGAGAAACTTCCCTGGCGAGTACAGTCTGTACGCCGATGTGATGTATGTTGAGCAGGATGCTGATGCTGACCCGTATGCGGAGCGCTACGCTCAGTACGCAGAGCCTGCTCCTGAAGTGCCGTTCTAAGGAGGATACTATGGAAAAACTGTTTATCAGCTGTCCGATGCGCGCTCGCACTGCAGAACAGATCCATGCGACTATGGATCAGATGCATAAAATCGCCGAGGCTATTTTCGACGAAGAACTGGAGGTCATCCCGACTTACTTTGAGGGCACCCCTCCTGAAAAAGCCAATGATCGTCTGTGGTATCTGGGCAAATCCATTGAGAAAATGTCCGAGGCGGATTGCTTCATCGGCATTTTCGATGACCAGAAAGATTATGATGGCTGCATCATCGAGAACCATGTCGCCAAACTCTACGGTGTACCGCAGTATCTGGTGAATATTGCGTACGTAGCACCGGACATCATGGAGTGGCGTTTGCAGCATATGGTCTGATGGTATTTATCGAGTGCCGGGGGTCGGTCCTCGGTTGAATGATCCAGTCGGTGAGTGCCCACGTCGCAAATGGCGTTCTCAGAGGAAACAGCTCGATTGATATTTTGATTTTGGGAGGTTGAACGTATGAAAATCTTGAGAATCCAGCCCAAGAAGTATCCTGAAGTTATTGAAATCGACGGCTCGCTCGAATCTCTTCAGAAAGAAGTGGCCGGCCCGATTCAGGCGGTCTACCCGTGGGATGATCCGGTTGCACTTATCTGCAATGAGGAAGGAAAACTGATTGGCGTTAACTTTAACCGGACTCTCATGGATGCAGATGGTACACCTACTGATGTGATTGCAGGTACATTCCTTATTGTAGGGTTGACGGAAGATGACTTCGGCGACCTTTCGCAGGAGTACATCGACAAATATGAGAAGCTGTTCCACCAACCGGAGAAATTCTGGCATGAGATTGACGAACGGGGAAGAACTCATCTGAAAATCGATTGCTGTGATCCGGAAGAGTAAGACACTCTAAAATCAAACAACCTGGAGCTTCGGAGAAATCTGAGGCTCTTTTTATTTTGGGTCAGTAGCTTAGTCTGGCTGAAAGCTGGCAGCTCATAACTGCGTGATCGCGGGTTCAAATCCTGCCTGACCCACCAGAGGTGCAAGCCTTATATTTGAATAAACAAAGGAGAAAACAGCATGAGCGCAAGAAACTATGTCCCGGCAATGGTGAAATGGATGGTCGAGGAAGGTACCAAGAACACCTCCAGCGGCAACTGGATATTCACGAGCGCGGAAATTGCAGAAGCATTTCCTGTAGCCGAAAGCAGCGTGATTGAGATGTTTGGAGCAATCCTGACCGAAGTTTATCAGCATGAAGCTGTGGCGGAAGCAAATGTAAATTTCGAGAGCGACGGTTCGGCAACTTTCGATTTGACCTTCTACACAGATTACTGCCCGAACATCAGTGATGAAACAAAGGCTGGGTGATTTTCATGGGTGATAGCAAAGTTACAAAGCGCTGTGCAAAGTGTGGCGCTGTGATGCACAACGTGTCTGTGGCAAGGAAATACTGCGATTTTTGCAGATTTGGCTATGCAACCAATGACCCGGTACTGCCTTTGGTACATCCGAAGTACACTGGGCCGACTCTGCAGGAAATCATGAGAGAGGCTACCAAGGAGGGGCTTCAGTATGCAGAATATTGTAAAAAACACGGACTGCACTAATCACATAAAGGAACTCTGGAAAGTTTTTACAAAAGACGGCAAAGAACTTTTTTCCTACACGATTCGCGGTGAAGGTGAAGACGAGGAAGAATGCACCAAACAGCTTTTAGCTTATGAGAACCATTGCTATCCTAACCAGATTCATGTTCACACGGAAATGAGGTGATTGGATGGCAGGTATAGCGCTCTATGACTACCAAAAAGATGCGCTGGAACGAATGAAAATCGGATGCATCTTATGTGGTGGTGTAGGAAGCGGAAAATCAAGAACCAGTTTGGCATTTTACTATACGCTCTATGGTGGCACAGTCAACACCAAAAACTACGTTAAGATGCATGATCCACCCGACTTGTGTATTATCACCACTGCGAGGAAGCGCGATACAGGCGAGTGGGAGGAAGAACTGGCTCATTTCTACATGTCCACCGACAGCAACCTTGATATTTACAATCACAAGGTGGTTGTGGATTCATGGAACAACATCGGAAAGTACACTGGCGTGAAGAACGCATTTTTCATTTTCGATGAGCAGCGGGTAGTTGGGGATGGCACTTGGGTAAGATCCTTCCTGAAAATTACAAAAGAAAATAAATGGATTTTGCTCAGTGCCACACCCGGTGACTGCTGGACCGATTATATCCCGGTGTTCGTCGCAAATGGATTCTATAAAAACCGTACCCAGTTTAAAAATGAACATATAGTTTACTCGCGGTTCTCGAAGTATCCGAAAATTGACCGGTATCTGAACACCCAGCGACTGGTACGCCTGCGTGAACGGGTGCTTGTAGATATGGACTTTGAGCGACCTACTGTATCTCACCATGAGAATGTTTTTGTCGAGTATGACAAGCCTAAGTATCTGGAAATTTGTAAAACTCGCTGGAACCTGTGGGAAAACAAACCCATTGAGACCGCCAGCGAGTTTTGTTATTTGCTGCGGAAACTGGTGAACACAGACCTGACTAGGTCGCAAAAAGTTCTGGATATTTGCATGACCCGCCCCAGAGTCATAATCTTCTATAATTTCGATTATGAGCTGGATATTCTCATGAATCTGCCCTATGGCGATGATGCGGAAGTAGCGCAATGGAACGGCCATAAGCACCAGCCAATCCCTGACGGTAAGAAGTGGGTATATCTGGTCCAGTACAATGCGGGTGCAGAAGGTTGGAACTGCATCAAGACCGATACCGTCATATTCTATTCTCAGAACTACTCCTACAAAATTATGGAGCAGGCTGCAGGCAGAATCGACCGGCTGAACACACCTTACAAGAACCTGTTCTACTATCATCTGAAGAGCAGGGCGGGAATTGATCTGGCGATTTCGAGGGCACTGAACTCGAAGAAAGCGTTTAATGAAAGGAAATTTTATGGCATATAAAAATTGTCCGATGTGCACGAAATATGATTATTGCATGGAAGACGGGCGAGTGTGTGGCGTTACCGAAAAACTCATTGAACAATGGTTTGACGAAAAGCTCGAAGTATTAAACGAGACCCTCGATGTTTGTCGGCAACAGTCAGCATTTGGAAATGTTTTTCTCATGCTGTCTGATAGCGATATTGAGGCATTGAAATCGGGAAAGGTTTTGCACTGGGCGGGCGAAACGTTCAAATGCGGAATATTTGTTCGATATGAAGGAGTCAAGAAAAATGTGCAACCCATCGAAGAAAACAATCAAGAAAATCGACCGGATGCTGGAGAGCAGATGTAAGGAGCATAGAACGTTTGGAAATGCGCTGAAAATGTATATTTTTCGCAATCCTACTGAAATCGGCTTGGATTATGTAACATTCTGCGGCAAGGCTGGATATTTCATCGGAGTTTCACTGGAGGAATCTGGTGAGTACAACTTCTTCGGCATTTATTCGCCGGAGCAGGTGTTGGAGGTTGTCTGATGCAAAATTTGTCGAAGAAGCACTTGAAACAGATTTACAGGCGCAGGAACGGCTTTGGCGGAGCTACCGTTATGTTAAGCAAGTTCTTTCGTGCCGCTCCGAACAACCGGGCAGATTACAATAAAATGATGGACTGGCGCTGGAGCATGTGCACAAACGTTCGCTACATGATTCCGGGAGAAAAATTAAACGGGGCAAAAAAGTAGCTCTGAGACATGAAGGACTTGTTAAGAGTGCTTATTTCTTAAATGCCGGTCTCGCAGATTTAGGAGCGACGATTTTAGATGCTACGTCTAGTATCAACAATTTTACATCAAATTTGAGAGGAGTATTTGAAAAATGAAAGAACTTGAAAAGAAAGTTGCAGAAGCCGAACTCAAAAAGGTTAAAGATGAAATCTTGACGTATGCCAACAAAGATGAACTGGCAAATCAGGTCGTTACACGGACAACTGCCGATCCGGAATTTCGTCACTTTATTGTACTGACGATACGGGCGATTACCCTGATGAGAACGCTGGAGGAAGAGAACAATGATTAAGGATTCTGGAGACCGCACTGAATTTGAAACCGGTGCCAAGCGCGATATACACGCAGGGAAGGGGCGGATGGATCTTCTGCCCTGGTATGGCATTATGGAGGTCAGCAAGCACTGTGAGGAGGGTGCGCTGAAGTACGGTGAGCATAATGTTGATAAGGGCATTCCGCTGCATTCGCTGCTGGACAGTGCTTCTCGGCATCTGGCAAAGTACATGGTTGGTATGGACGACGAGGATCACCTGCGCGCTGCCTGCTGGAATCTCCTCTGGGGCACTGAACCAGCGGGTGACGCATCCGGAGCTGGATGATAGGTTTGCGGTAAAGATGAAAAGCTCGAACAACGAACCGATTATCACAGTTGTCTGCAGTTCCTGTGGTAGGCATTTTGAAGCGCCGACCGAATGGTGGGTCCGCAAAAGAGCACAGTATACCAATATTCCAGACGGAGTGATGACGACTTGCCCTCATTGTGGGAATGTAACAATCGTTCGGGAGGTGAAGCCTGATGAATGACTGGATGCGCGAAGTGGATTATGCAACCTACTGCCCGAAGTGCAAGAGCTTCAAGGTGCTGGAGACGGATGAACCCTGCAACGAGTGCCTGACAGAGTGTGCACGGGAGGGCAGCAAGAAGCCCGTGAAGTTTGAAGAGAAGGCGCGAAAATAACGGACTCCTTTATGGAGGTGATTGATATGCTAGTAATAGTAGACGTTATCATTGGAAAGAACGGAATCAGCACAGAAGTGTTTTCTGACATACGAGATGCGAGAAAGTTCAGAGATAAACTGATGCAAAAGTATGGGAACGAATACACTATTTGCGAGATGGCGAAAAATATCAATGAAAGACTTGATGATAGTATATTAAATCGTTATTAAGGCGAAGAGCCGTGGAGAAATCTGCGGCTCTTTATTTTTAGCGCGAAAATAACAAGCTCCTTTATGAGGTGAACTCGTATTTGAAAGGAGATATTTATTATGAAAAAAGCATGGAAAATTGGTATTAGCACTATTGCTGGCATTGTTGGGGCGTGTATGTTGATTCGTATTCACAATGCAGAGGTTCGCAAAGTATACTGCGAACGCTATGGAAAAGGATATGATGAAGGATATGCACTTGGACTTTATCAAGGGAAGTTGATGGGTGCCAATGACCTGTATATGAATGCTCATAATGGGAGCGAATATTTCAATAATTATATGATTGAAGCTAGGAAAGAATTTGTTGAGACAAATACAAAACTCAATAAATAAGAGAACTGGGCCGTGGAGAAATCTGCGGCTCTTTATTTTTATCATCGAAGGAGATGCTTGTATGCAACGCATGAACATTAAATGCTGCCATTGTGGGGACTATACCCCATTTATCACAGAGGAGAACATTGAAGTTATTCCTCAAGTTAATCTCACAAGAACCGATATGGATATTTTGGGCGATATCGCCGAGGCATTTGCAAAATGTGGTTGCTTGCGTACGTGTGATTTCTTACGCCGGGTTCAGAGTGAAGTAACCCAAATTGTAGAGTATCAGGAGGAACGGTGAACGCTAAATGATATTTGCCGAAGAGGATTTGAACTCTTTGAATGCTATTGCTGGACTATTGGCTTCATTCGGGTGTGATAGTCAGGCTGGCTGTGTGCTTTATATTCAGCATAAAATTGCAAAGACCATGGAGGCTGACGAAAGGAAATGCAGAAATGAGAAACATGTCTAAGAAAACCTGGAAACTCCGGGTTTTGAATCACATGACCGAGATGCAGAAGCTGGATTATCTTCTTACGAAAGCGGGCATTACGCATGAGATGGAAAGAAGATTTCCTGAGAACGATAAAAACCAGCCTGAAGTTTGCGGCCCTGGAGCACTGCATGATGGGGGCTATCAGATTACAGTTCGAGATAAATCTGGCACATATCTGTGGGATGCGGTATGCGGTTGGTACACTTACGGGTTTCCTCATTTACTCGAGGTGTGCGGGCTAGCACTTGTTGATCATTATGATGTCGAGGGCTGGCTCACGGCTCGGCAAGTTATGAAGATGTGGGGGCGTAGAAATGCTGCGAAAAATCGCTGATTTTGTCAAAAAGATATTCCGCATGGAGCCGATTCCGACGACGGTTAACACCCTGCGGGAGGCTTTGCAGGCCTTGGAGGTGGCTCGGAACCACTTCGAGCACTGTGACCCGGAATTTGTGGATGCGGCTATTTTCGAGTTGAACGCTGCGGAGTGCCGGGTGGATGCTGTGAGGAGGTGCGCGGGGTGACAACATTCTATTTTCCAGCTTACAAATGCAGCTTATGCGAACAGAAATTCAATGATGGTCTCTGCTATGTCGGTTTAGCCGATGCTCTAAATCATGTGCCTGAATTGAAAAAATATGAACCGGTTCACCACTGCGAGCATGGAAATATTGGCTTCGGAAAGTTTGCAGGGTTTGAAAGGGTTGATGAAAAGTGACTGATATTTGGACGAAAGTTGGCAAATTTCTTGGCCGGGCTATTGCGCTGACACTTATTTTATGCGCTTGGGCAATCATTATTGCATTCACGCTGAAGGTGCTTTGGTTTATCTGGTTTCGGATTCTGCTGTGAGGTGCGATATGATTGACTACGAAGAAGTTGTTGAGGCCATATGGAGGTACGACATCCCTCGAATCGACATTGATGAGGATGTTACGACGCTTTATGCGGATGGCAAAGCTTTTGCACAAGTTATTCGCAGGCCTGACGGGTCACGCGAGGACTTGTATTTTGAGGATTACGAGCTTCAAAAAGATACCCTGATCAAGCCGAACGCTAAGTTGCGTGATGTGGTCGAGCTTTGCATGAATGGCGACATTAGCTACGTAGATGTCCGTGAATGGTGCATGGAGAATGATATTTCACTTGGACAGTTCGACAGGTGGCTTTATGGTGCGCTGAGAAAGTCTGATACCACTTCCCGGGTAAAGCCGAAAGAACCGTGGCCATATCGTGTGGTGGCGGGCTTAAACCGGGTACTGGAGATTCTGCTTGACTCGATTTTGGAGGATTTTATATGAGATGTTGTCCGGTATGCTATTCAAAAGTGAGGCCAACTGTATACGGAACAGCGACCACTGGGACAAGCCTGGAAATCAAGTATAAGATTCAGTGTCGGAATTGCGGATTTGGATGCGATAAAGCAGGCAGTGTCATAGTGCAATATGATGAAGAAACGATGAACCCAATAGCAGATGATCATGGCTTACGGAAACTTATTAGAGACTGGGATTCTATTTTGCGAGATCCCGAAAGAGAAAGGATTGCTAACATATGAAAATCATTGAACCTAAGTACGAAATTCTCACTGATATCTCTGAGGGCGGCATCAAGGAGCTGCAGCAGATTGAGCGTGTTGCCCGGGTCTGCTACAAGAGCGAGGATAAGATCACGCCGGATGGTGAATCGGCGAAGAAGCTGGTGCGCTTTCTGGTGAAGCAGGAGCATGAGGCGATGCTGGAGCATTCTCAGCTGAGCGTTCTGTTCACCTGCGACCGTGGCGTGGCGAACGAGCTGGTGCGGCACCGCATTGCGAGCTTTGCGCAGGAGAGCACCCGGTACTGTAACTACTCAAAGGAGAAGTTTGAGGGCAGCATTACCGTTGTGGAGCCGTTTTATATCGATAAAGAGCAGAATCGCCTGTTCTATCGTAAATGGGTAGAATCCTGCGAATTGGCAGAAAAAACTTATTTTTTGATGCTTATGAACGGCTATCGTCCCGAACAGGCTCGCTGCGTGCTGCCGCTGTGCTTGAAGACTGAGATTGTGGTCACGGCCAACTACCGTGAGTGGCGCAATATCTTCAAGCTGCGTACTCCTGTGGCGGCCCATCCTCAGATGAGAGAGCTGATGTGCCCTCTGCTGAAGGAACTGCAGAGCAAGATCCCGGTGGTGTTCGATGATATTTACACGTACTGGCCTGAGGACGACCAGACGGGAAAGGAAAGTGCGGAGGTAAGGTCGTGATGACTAAGGAAGAAATCGCCGATATCTATGCCGGGCGTTATGTTGACGGAATGTGGTCGTATACGCAGGCGCTGTACGAGGCGAAAAAGTGTGGGGTTTCAAAAGAAGAATTTGATGCTGAGGTCTTTGCATGGCGAGTAGCTCTCGGTAAGGTTAAGAGGAGCTCGGGACAGCGGTGATAGGATGACTACACACAAATTTGTAAATAATATGGGAGATGCAAAATGCAGCAGAAAACACATGACTTTCTCGTGAGAATGCAGGTGCCGATGGCGACATTCGGTGGAGATCTCATGGGAGAAGCGATTGATTTCGCTATTCATGAAATGCGGAATAATCGTTTTGTCACACTGACAGACATTGAAAATGTACTTAGCGATCGTTTTCACTGCAGTGCAAGTTCAGCGGATGCACGGCTTCGCAGGGCACTGGACGTGACTGAGTTTCGGTGTGGAGAGTATCCGAACCCTGAACTTGAGCGGCTTCGGGCCGAATATCAGGTTGATCGGTGGTCTGTGAAACGGTTCATTTATGCCGCGGCAAGGAAGGTGATGAACGATTTTGACTGATTCTCGGCAGCTTTTTGGCCAAAAACCCACTTCGTGGCCAAAAATTTTTGCAAAAATGGCCACAAAATATTACGATAATATGTAATAAAATTGCCATTTGGCCAAAAACCCACTTTTTTCTTTAACTTAATAAAAATTTTAAAATTTTATATATAGTAATTAAGGATAAAAAACGGGCTTTTGGCCACGGCGAAAGTTTAACGTCTTATCGAGCCGGAAAATGTTACAATATTTTAACCTTGAACTATATCCCCTGACAGTGTAATATAGAACTGCATTAAATAGACGTACTGCCCTTTAATGAAGTACGAGGTGAAAAATATGAACTATATGGATGCGCTTGCAAAAAATTGGCGTGAGCACGATTACTCTTTTGAAGGACGAGATGTTCTTCCGAATGGCGATGAAGTTTGGATCTACACTACATTGGAACTTGGTCTACCAGTGCTATGGGTGAAGCATCCAGACGGATCGTTTGACTACCGTGTTCTCCATACTCCCGGCTATGATAAACTAACAGGCGAACATTGGTGTTGGAACTGTCATTGCCAGATGGTACATCATGATGATAAATGGCTGTGTCCGAAATGCGGAGATCATATCGATGATAACGACATAGATCTTTTGTCATCTCCGACAGAGGAAGCAAGCTATCCAGACGATGACCTTGAACCAGAACCCGAGTGGTACGACTGATACAGCAAATAAGATATGCCTCTGCGCTAACAACGCAGGGGCTTTTCTTTTGTCCGAAAATAATAAAATCTTGCAAAAATTAGCAAAAACTGACGCGATAAAAACATGCCCTTTTATGGGGGGAATAGAACGCGGCTTGAACGCACTATTCCTTTTATTTTTGGAGGTTTTTATCATGCTCGAAAACAAATTCAAACAGGGATTGACGAAAGAACTGAAAGAACGCTTTCCCGGCTGTGTAGTGGTCCATCTTGACCCGAACGAGGTGCAGGGGCATCCCGATCTTTTGGTTTTGTATGGTTCCACCTGGGCAGCACTCGAAGGCAAGCGCTCAGCAAATGCACCTTATCGTCCGAATCAGGATTATTATGTCCGTCAGATGAATGAGATGAGCTTTGCCGCTTTCATTTATCCTGAGAACAAGGAGGAAGTTCTCAATGCAATGGAACGATCATTCCAGGCTCGTGGGGCAGCACGCCTTTCTGGGCGCAAGTAAGTATCACTGGCTGAACTATGATACTCAACGCCTGGTGGATGCTTTCATGAGCTGTCAAGCAAAGGAGAAAGGCACTCGGCTTCATGCTTTTGCAGCAGAGTGCATTAACCTGAAGCAGAAGCTCCCAAAGAGCAAGAAAACCCTCAACGCATATGTCAACGATGCGATTGGTTTCCGCATGGACCCCGAGCAAGTTTTGTTTTACAGCGAAAACTGTTTTGGTACTGCAGATGCCATTGCATTTAACGACAAAGATAATTTTCTTCGTATTCATGATCTTAAAACAGGAGCTGTTCCAGCACATATGGAGCAGCTCTTTATTTATGATGCGCTGTTCTGCATGGAGTATCATGTCAAGCCGAAAGATATTCTTATCGAAAATCGCATTTACCAAAACGATGATGTTCTCATCGAGACACCGACGGCAGATATCATTGATCCCATCATCGAAAAGATTAAAGAATTTGACAAAATCATTGCGGATCTGAGATAAGGAGCAGCGTTATGAATCCAATTGAGAAAGACCTTAAAAACTACTACGGCACGAGTTCCGACTCTGATATTTTGGAGCATTACGGCACAAAGCGCCATTCCGGCCGATATCCTTGGGGTTCTGGCGATAATCCTTATCAGCACTCTGGTGACTTTCTGTCTCGTGTGGAAACGCTCAAGAAGAATGGCATGTCCGAAAATGAAATTTTAGATCAAATCAATAGCACTCTTCCCAAGGAGTACCAGCTCGGTCTTACCGAATTTCGAGTGGCTAGACGTAAAGCAGTCCATGAGCGCAAGGCATCTGAGTATGAGAAAATCGCTGCTTTAAAGGAACAGGGTCTCGGCTGGAAAGCCATCGGTGAAAAGCTTGGTATGAGCGAGTCCAGTGTGCGCTCAAAATATGCAGGCACTGCTGATAAAAAAGCGCAGCGTGCAGAGAATATTGCTGACACGTTGAAAAAAGAAGTGGACAAGAAAGGCATGATCGATATTTCCGAAGGTGCCAATCTTGTAATGGGTGTGTCGCAATCTGAGCTTGACGACGCTGCATATACGTTGGAAGCGGAATACGGTTACAAACGTTATGGCGTAGGTATCCGTCAGCCGACCAACATCCGTCAGCAGACTAACATTACGGTGTTGGCTAAGCCTGAATTCGACCAGAAGTATGCTTATCAGCATCAGGATCAGATTGATTCGCTCGGCGATTATCATTCTGACGACGGTGGCGATACGTTCAAGAAGCTTCAGCGTCCTGCAAGTCTGGATTCAAGCCGTGTTGCCATCCGGTATGGCGATGAAGGTGGTCTGGACAAAGATGGTGTCATGGAAATTCGCCGTGGTGTGCCCGACCTTGACCTTGGCAAGAGTCATTATGCGCAGGTTCGTATCCTTGTCGATGGTGACCATTATCTGAAAGGCATGGCGGTCTACTCTGATGATCTTCTTCCCAATGGTGTGGACATCATGTTCAACACTAACAAGCCTTCCGGTACGCCCAAAATGAAGGTCCTGAAGGAAGCAAAAGCTGATCCGGACAATCCGTTTGGAGCAGCCATCAAAGCCAATGGCCAGAGTACATACATCGGTTCTGATGGAAAGGAGCATCTTTCTCCTATTAACAAACTGAAAGAGGAAGGCGATTGGGATACAATGTCCCGAAATGTATCTTCGCAATTCCTATCCAAACAGCCGAAAAAGCTTATTGAAAATCAGCTGAAGCTTACAATTGCGGATTATCAGGCGCAGTATGATGAAATTATGCACTACAATAATCCTACTGTTAAAAAGAAGCTGCTGAACGACTTTGCCGATACCTGTGAAGGTACGTCCATGACGCTGAAAGCATCGGCATTTCCGGGACAATCGACGAAAGTCATTCTGCCCATCAACCGAATTAAGGAAACAGAAGCTTACTGTCCGACCTATGAGAACGGCACACAGCTTGCACTGATTCGCTATCCTCATGCCGGCACCTTTGAGATTCCGATTGTTACAGTCAACAACAAAAATGTCAGTGGCAAGCGTAATCTTGGACAGATCCAAGATGCTATCGGCATCAATGCCAAGGTGGCAGAGCGTTTGTCCGGTGCAGACTTCGATGGTGATACCGTTATGGTGATTCCTGTCAGCGATAAGGTTCCCATTAAATCTACTCGTCCGTTGGAACAGTTGAAAGGTTTTGACCCCAAGACTGCATATGCAGTTCCTGAAGGCAATCCCAACAACGTGCGTCTCATGAAAAAAGAAGAGAAGCAGCGTGAAATGGGCGTTATCTCGAACCTCATCACGGACATGACTCTTCGTGGTGCGTCTGAAGAGGAACTGGCTCGTGCTGTCAAGCATTCGATGGTTGTTATCGATGCAGAGAAGCACAAGCTGGATTACAAACGCTCTGAGAGGGAGAACGGTATCCAGGAACTGAAAGAAAAGTGGCAAATCCGTGTGGATGAGGACGGTACTACGCATTATGGTGGCGCATCAACGCTCCTGTCTCGGCGCAAGCAGACCATCCGTGTGCCTGAGCGTCGTGGTAGCGTGCGCGTGGATAAAGAAACTGGTGAACTCATTTATAAGGAGAGTGGGCGTGCCTTCATCGATCCGAAGACTAAGAAAGAGCGTATTGCCGAGGATACCGTAAGTCTGATTTCCGAGACAAAGGACGCAAGAACCCTCTCTTCTGGCACTATTCAGGAGAACTTGTACGCAGACTTCTCTAATAAGCTCAAAGCTATGGCAGCACAGGCCCGCAAAGAGGCGGCCAACATGAAGGGCATCCAGCGTGATCCTGAGGCAGCCAAGACATATGCTGCGGAAGTTATGTCACTGAAAGACAAGTACACCACAATGCTGGCCAATAAACCTAAGGAGCGCAAGGCAATGCTGATTGCCAATGCCAACATCAAGGCCAAAATTCAGGAACTGGGCTTAGACCCGCAAAACACCGAGGACAAGAAAGAAATCAAGAAGATTTCTTCTGTTGAAATGCAGCGCGCTCGCGATAAGGTCGGCGCAAGTGGGCAAAAGTCCAAAGTCAGGTTTAGCGACAGAGAATGGGAAGCTATTCAGGCTGGCGCAATTTCCGACAACATGCTGTCAAAGTTCCTGAATTCTTCTGATTCGGATGAAATCGTGAAACGCGCAATGCCCAAAACCACGGCTTCGTTGTCTTCGGCCAAGTTGTCCAAAGCGAGAGCGATGTTGCGAAGCGGTTACACTTATAAAGAGATTGCACAGGCGTGTGGCGTTCCTGAATCCACAGTTTATGATGCACTTGGAAAGTGATAACAGGAAAGAGAGGCTTTGAATTATGGTTCGATGCTTTCTGACCACGTTCGATAATCCCTACAATCCGTATGAGCAGTTCGAGCAGTGGTATCAGTATGACATGGATCACGGCTATAACTCGTCTGGTCTGCTTATGCGGCTGGCACAGACCTCTTCTCAGTTCACAGACAATGAAAATGCCTACGAAATTGAGAAAGCAATCAATAAAATTGTGGCAAACGATCCAGCTAACATCTATAAGAAGCTCAAAATCGAGATCAAGGACGATACCGGCTATGCACAAAGTGCTTAAGGCCATAGGGAGGGGTCTCAAAATCGACACCCCCCTCTCAAATCGCGCCGGTCTTTGATATTTCCCCGGAGGGAAAATTGATATTTGGGCTTTAAACATGCTGCCGAGGCCTTGGGGTGTAGACTGAGGTTTCGGCAGTTTTTGCAAGGGCTTATGGGGTGCGCGCCTCCTAAGAGTTTTCTGAGTTCATGACGTTCGACCTCCATCGGCATCGGGGCATTCTGTGTTGTTCTCCTTTATACGGAATGTTCGCTTTCTCCCTTCAAATGAAAAGCACTGCCACCACACCCATGAGCCTTTGCAAAAACTGAATTTTAGACAACAAAGAAAGAGGGCCTTTGAATGAGACCGAAGAAGAACACACCGGGAGAAGCGGCTGTGGCTTCGGCCCGGCCTGCAACAAGCCCGGAAGCACAGGAACAGTACATGATAAACCTGACCATGCAACTGGTGGAAAGAAGGCTGCGCGAAGGGACGGCTTCCAGTGCAGAAACAACGCACTTCCTGAAGCTGGCTACCATGAAAGCGGACCTTGAAAAGAAAAAACTGGAAGAAGAAAACAAACTGCTCCGGGCAAAGACCGAGACACTGGAAAACGCAAAGGACACCAAAGAAATGTACGCAAATGTGCTGAAAGCTATGGCAAAGTACAATGGCGTGGACGAAGGTGATGATGCCGACTATGAGTTTTAAAAGCTCTTATGCGGCCGGAGTCGTCCTGACAATTCTGTTTTTTATCTGCTTTGCGGCAGCGATTTTTCTGGTAAAGCGCAATATCCTGTGCGAATGGAAGACAGTGCTTTTGACGGGAGCAGTTGCATGGACACCGATACTGCTTGCAGATGACATGTTGCAGAAGAAAGGATTTTTATGATGACAGCATTTGAAGAAATCTGCTTCTGGCTGATGGCGGCGATGCCGTGGATCATGCTTGCATGCTTGTTCACAGACCGAGAACGACCAACAAGCAAGCGGTACTGGTGGTATTTGCCTCCGAGTATTCTGTCGCTTTTGACGGCTATCGCAGTCGGGCTTCCACAAATTGTTGATAAGCGGATCGGCGGATTCGGATGTTGGTGTACGCTGATTTTTACATTTGTATGCGCTTACCATGACGAAATGGAAGGTCTTGAGAACCTGCATGGTAAGGTGATTTGCCTCTCTATGATCTGCACGGCATTTGCCATGATCTGCTGGTGCGTGGGGTACTAAGCATATGCCCAGGAAGACATACTCTGAGCTTTGCCGGTATGCGACCTTTGAAGACCGCTTCCATTATTTGCAGCTTCACGGCAAAGTTGGATTTGATACTTTTGGCTTTGACCGGTGGCTAAATCAGAGTTTTTATCAGTCAAGAGAGTGGCGGCAGTTCCGGGACAGGATCATTGTGCGGGACGCTGGGTGTGATTTGGGATGTTCCGACCACGAGATCACCGACTGGGTGATACGAAACGGAAAGCCCATCCGGCCGCGCATTATTATTCACCATCTGAATCCGCTGACGAAAGAGGACGTGCTTCAGCACTCGGACGCACTGCTGGACCCGGAAAACGTGATCTGCGTGAGTGATCGGACCCACAAGGCCATCCACTATGGAGATGATATGATCCTAAAGCCTGCATTTGCCGAAAGACGACCGGGCGACACCTGCCCATGGAAAAAGTCAATTATTGTGTAAAGTTTTCTCCCAGCGGTGAAAGATCTCTTCAAAGAGATACTGACCGAGAACCATTTCGCCTATGGGACCGCACTTGTTTTTATAGTCTGAGAGAAGTCTGGCGAACTCTGGGTCAGAAAGAGGACGATCGCGGTTGAACGAGCGCAACTGCTCGTAGTCGGCAAAATAGGACTGAAGTTCTTCGTCGGATTTTTCGGTGAAGGGATTCATAATGCGCTCCTTATAAACATATCCGAATGTGAGCGGATTGGCTGAAGTTTGATGGCGTAATTATATCAGAAAACTTACTTTATATCAAGAAATAAAATGGATAAAGACGAGAAATACGTACAGAAATAAAAGGACGATTGAAAAATGTCGCGAAAAAGTTCTGTATATCCAAAATCTGAGTAAAGCAGGAGGAAAAACAAAATGACCAACGAAACCATGATGAAACGTGCAAAGCAGCTGGTGGTGGACTATTTTAACGCTCATGTGGACGTGACCGACGGCAAAAAGCTGACGCTGGAGGATGTGTTCATCGTGTGGTTCAGTAAGACGCTGCAGAACTGGAAGGCGCTGGTGAGCACCACCGTATCTGATGGGATGTACTACGAGATCACCCACAACGGTGACAAGGGCGAGACCTATCTGGACGTCTACAAGAAGTGGGACAACCAGTGCATTGCGGACTGAGGTGATGAGAAATGGACAGTATCCTGACCTCGGTAAAGAAGCTCCTCGGGCTGACCGAGGAGTATACGGCGTTTGATGCGGACCTTATCATGCACATCAACAGTGTGCTGATGATCCTGCGGCAAATGGGTGTTGGGCCAAAAGAAGGCTTTAACATCAGCGATGCGACGGCAACATGGAGCGAGTTTTGCCAGAACAGGGCGGACATTGAAGCTGTAAAGAGCTATACGGCACTGAAGGTGAAGATGCTGTTTGACCCGCCGCAGAGTTCCAGCACGATGGAAGCAACCAAAAACCTTATCAGTGAACTGGAATGGCGGCTGTATGCCGAGTGCGACAGGGAGGAGAAACAATGCGGATGCTGAAGTTTGCCGTGGAAGGGCAGCAGCTGGCAAAGCGCGGCGATTTTGCCGGCGTGACAGCCGGAAGCAAAGGCTATCTGCGCTGCCGCTTTGAGCAGAGTGACCCGGAGTGGCTTATGGCCAAGAAAATTGCTGTGTTCAACGACGAATATGCGGTGACTGTGAGCGCGGAAGGTGAGTGCGCCGTACCCGACGAGGTGACGGACGGAAAAAGCTTTAAGGTGTATCTTGCTGGCCAGAACGGCAAGACGCGAATGATAACAAACAAGGTACTGATCGAGCAGGTGAAGTGACATGATAGATTTGGACAAGCAGTTTGCCGAGCTGGCGGATACGAGTGCTGAGGACAGCACCTGCGACTTTGTGATCGACGAAGACCTGCGCATAATTGCCATTCCGGAGCGGGGTGTGGTGCTGGGCGTTGAGGGAGATAAAGACGCGAACCGCATCCGATTTAGAATGAGCAAAACATGGCGCGGATACGATATGTCGAAGTTTGACCTGCGCATCAACTACCAGAATGCAAACGGTGACAAAAACTATTACACGGTGACGAGCAAACACACTGAAGGCAATGCGGTGGTGTTTGACTGGATTGTGGCGGCGGATGCTGTAGCGTATCAGGGCGATGTGTTCTTTATTGTGGTGGGCCTTATTACCACTGGCGGAATGGTGAACTGTGCGTTCCACACGACGCTTGGCAAGGCAAAATGCCTGGAAGGCCTGGTGGTAGACACAAAAACTGACATTTCTGAGATCCGGGACTTTATGGCGACGCTGAAGGCGGAAGTGGAGGCATACGGACAGACCTTTGTGAATGCCGCTGCCGCCAGTGCAAAGGCAGCAAAGGCCAGCGAAACAACTGCTGCCAGTTCGGCCAGTGCGGCAAAGACCTCGGAGACAAACTCCGTGGCCAGTGCGAAGGTCGCAAAAACGAGTGAAACGAATGCCAGCACCAGCGCAAGCGCAGCAAAGACCAGCGAGACCAATGCGGGTACCAGCGCCGCCAGTGCTCAGGCCAATGCAAAGAAAGCCGAAGCGGCGCGAGATGGTGCCAATACCAGCAAAACCGCAGCTGCTGACAGTGCAGCAGCCGCAAAAAAAGATGCCCAGACAGCATCCAGCGCGGCCAGCACTGCCACAGGTGCGGCAAGCGCTGCCAAGACCAGCGAGACCAATGCGGGCACAAGCGCATCCAATGCGAAGGGCAGCGAAACAAAATCCGGTGAATACCTGCAGGCCACAAAGGAATATTTCGAGCAGGTGCGCACCATTACGCTGGGCGCGCAGGGCTGGTATGAGACCTCAGACGCCCTGACTGCTGCGGTGCCCGTGGGTGAAAACGGCTGGTGGGCTGTGGTGGGCACCACGGACAGCATCTGGGTATGGGACCGCGACACCAATGCCTGGCGTGACAGCATGGTGACGGTAAACATGAGCGACTACTACACCCGCACGCAGGTGGATGAAAAGCTGACTGGCAAAGCAAACAAGACCGCCGATGACCTGAACACGATGATCAACACGCTGAGTACGGGCAGCGCCACCCCGCAGGATGCAGATTACTATGTATCCCAATATGCCGGCGGCGGAAGCACAACGACCACCTACCACCGTCGGCCCATGAGTGCGCTGTGGACCTACATCAAGAGCAAGGCAGGCTCTGTGTTTGCGGCCAAGAGCCACACCCACAACTATGCCGGTTCCGGTTCTGCGGGCGGCTCGGCCAACAGTGCCGTCAAACTCGATACCGCAACCGCGGGCAGTGCGACGAAACCGGTATATATCAGCGGTGGCAAGCCGGTGGCCTGCACTCACTCGCTGGGCAAGGATGTACCGGCCAACGCCGTTTTTACTGACCACACTTACACCAAGATGACCGCCGCCACGGCCAGCGCGGCTGGCAAAGAGGGCCTTGTGCCTGCACCCGCAGCCGGTGCACAGGGTAAATTTTTGCGCGGGGATGGGACGTGGCAGGCCGTTGCGGCCAAAGAAGCCGTGGATGCCGCGCTGGCAGAGATTCAGGCGCAGGTCGTAAAAGCTGGCGCGCCGACCGAACGTCTGGCCTTTGTCACGCAGATCTCTGCAAACAAATGGGGCTGGAACCAGACCATGAGCTGTGAAGCCACCATTCCTAAAGGTGTGGATTTCATCCGCATCACTCCGGATAATTTCGATTCTCCGTATGTGTTCCAGTTTTCTGCCAATAAAGATTTAAGCCTTACAGGCGGAAACAGCAAGGCGGTATCCGCGATCTGCGCATCTAATGCTGATTTCAAATACACTGCCAGCAACCGCAAGATCAAAATAACCGCCTACGATACCAGTATCGACATAACCTGCATTCAGGGATACAAATACGGCACTGCTGCCACTCCCTGCATCGTCTGGACTGAGGGCGACGGCACATCCGCTAAAGACCATGACATCGATTATATCGAGATCAAGGAGCGGTATAATGCAAGCAGCTCTAGTGACTACAAGAACACTGTAGAAGCTGTTGCCCGCGTCGTGAAAGGCAGCACGTATGCGACCGCTGGCGGGGCCATAGTCACTTTTGCCAGCGACGGCACCGTAACGGCCAGCGAATATTCCGGCACGCTTGTGGGCTACCGGTACATGACGCTGACAGAAGTTTCAGAGCAGTTAGCATCCACTCAATCCGCTCTGGCCGATGCCGACGCGCTGAACCTTGATCAGGATTACCGCCTGACTCTTTTGGAGCTGGGCGTGACCGATGATGAAACCACCGCATGAACAGAAAGGAATGACTACTATGGCACTTTATAACACCTGCAAGCGCATGATCGAGCGTGGCCAGATCGATGGTATGGCAAAGAAGCTGGATATCTTCTACGCCGCCAACAAGCTGACCGATGAACAGTACGCAGAGCTGACCGAGATGCTGACCGAAAAGGCTAACGCAGCAAAGGCCAAGAAATAAAAACAGGAGCTGAAAAATCAAAATGGCACTCTCGAACACGGCAACGCCGATCTACTACGGCCGGTTCCGGGAGGCCGTGATGCGCGGGGAGATCCCCGTTTGCAGAGAGATCAGCATGGAGATGAACCGGATCGACGACCTGATCGCAAACCCGGGCATCTATTATGACGATAAGGCCATCAACGGCTTTATCGCGTTCTGTGAGGACGAGCTGACCCTGACTGACGGCGGCGATGTGAAGATGCTGGACAGCTTTAAGCTGTGGGCAGAACAGATCTTTGGCTGGTACTACTTTGTGGAGCGGAGCGTGTATGTGCCGAACCCCCACGGGGCAGGCGGGCACTACGAGACCAAACGCATCAAAAAGCGTCTGGTAACGAAGCAGTACCTCATTATCACACGTTCGGCCGCAAAGACCATGTATCTGGAGTTTTTGCAGGCGTACTTTATGACTGCCAACACGAACACCACCCAGCAGCTGACAACAGCGCCTACCATGAAGCAGGCCGAGGAAGTGCTGGCACCCTTCCGCACCGCGTTGGCACGGGCAAAGGGGCCGGTGCTGAAGTTCATGACCGATGGCAGCCTGCAGAACACCACTGGCGCGAAAGCAGACCGTGTGAAGATGGCAAGTACCAAAAAAGGCATCGAGAACTTTGTGACCAACAGCCTTTTGGAAGTGCGCCCCATGACCATTGAAAAGCTGCAGGGCAGGCGCGACACGGTGGCTACCGTGGACGAATGGCTAAGCTGCGACATCCGAGAAGACCCCATTGGTGCCATTGAGCAGGGCGCGGCGAAAAACGAGAACTACCTGATCGTTGCGGCAAGCAGCGAGGGCACGGTGCGCAACGGATGCGGCGATGACATCAAAATGGAGCTGCTGAGCATCCTGAAGGGGGAGTACATCAATCCACACGTTTCCATCTGGTACTACAAGCTGGACAGCATTGAGGAAGTGGGCCGACCGGAGATGTGGCTGAAGGCAAATCCGAACCTGGGCAAGACCGTGAGCTACGAGACCTATCAGCTGGACGTGGAACGAGCCGAAAAATCGCCCAGTGCCCGGAACGACATCCTTGCAAAGCGCTTCAATCTGCCGATGGAGGGGTATACATACTTTTTTCCGTATGAAGAGACCCTTTGCCACCGACCGAGAAGCTACTGGCAGATGCCGTGCGCCATGGGCGCAGACCTGAGCATGGGCGATGATTTTTGTGCGTTTACGTTTTTGTTTCCGCTTTCAAGCGGATATTTTGGGGTAAAGACAAGGGACTACATTACCAGCTACACCCTGAGCCAGCTGCCCGTGAGCCGGAGAAACCAGTACGAAGAGTTCATGAAAGAGGGGACATTATTCGTATTTGACGGCACGGTGCTGGACATGATGCAGGTGTATGAAGACCTTGACAACTTTGTGCAGCAGAACCAGTACGACGTGCGGGCGTTTGGCTATGACCCCTACAACGCGCAGGAATTCGTGGAGCGCTGGGGACAGGAGAATGGCACCTTTGGCATCACGAAGGTGATTCAGGGTGCGAGGACCGAGAGCGTGCCGCTGGGCGAGCTGAAAAAGCTCTCCGAACAGCGGAAGCTGCTGTTTGACGAAAAGCTGATGCAGTTTGCAATGGGCAACTGCATTGCACTGGTGGACACCAACGGCAACCGGAAGCTTTACAAGCAGCGGCAGGACCAGAAGATTGATGCTGTGGCAGCTATGATGGATGCTTACATTGCGTGGAAGCAGAACCGGGATGCGTTTGAGTGATTAGAGCTGATGCTTCTTATCCCAGTATGCATTGCTGTAGGCTTGCACCTCTGGATCATTTACGTAGCGCCCTTGTCTGCGCAAAAAGTCTAGCTGTTCTTCCTCTGTTTCGAGTTTTCGATCATTTTTCCAATCAGGAATGATCTTTTCAGTTTCGTCACCGTCGAAAACTCTTTGGGTTGGACCCTGTTTGAAACGTTTAATGATTCCGTCTTGAATGGCGTACATAATTGTAGAACCATAACCATTTCCGAATGGCGAACCAACCGGGCCGTCAAGACCACCGGATAGTAAGCGGTCGAGAAGATGTCTTTCAAAGTCGGTTTTGGATATAGAAGGTTCTACTTCTGGTTCGATGTCATCGGACGAAGCGGGTTCTTCTGGAGGCGGCGTTTGATCGGTGGATTGTGTGGACGATACATCATCGGATGCCGTATCTTCTGATTCAGCTGACAAACCAGCTTGCGCTGATTCAGGTCTGGAATCGAGAGCGAGTTTTGCAAGGCCTGCTGCAATAGCAAGACCAATGGTGATTTTTGCGGCCTTGGTAATATTAGGGTGTGCAATTGAAAAATTGTTGCATTTCAGCTTTTGCTTGCCCCAAAAACCAAGTTCATCAGGGTTATATTCAACATTAAAAACGCTTTTGCACTTCTTGCAGCGAACTGATACAGGCATGAATTTAGAGACGGATATTTCATTTCTACAGTTTGGGCAAGTGACAGTCATGCGGAGCACTTCCTTTCCAATCAGTCCTGTTTACCATGAAGAAGACCCTGGACAATGGAGTAGGCTTTTTCCTGCGGAGTAAGGGTGGTATCGCCAACGGTGTGGTAGGTAATGACGATGGAAACATCGACTTTGTACCATTCGCCGACATTCATGCGGGGAACACCATCAACAGTGACTTCGATGACACTATTGTAGCGCTTTGTCGTGGTATTGGTGAGGTCAGCCACGGGCTCGGTGGTGATGTTGGTGAAACCGGCATTCTCGAAGTCCTGCTTGACGATACGGTAATCGGTGGCCATGCCAATCTCGATCTCAGGCATCTTGACTTCGCCCATGGCAAGGTGTGATGCGGCTATTTCTTCATCCTTCAGGCGGGCAAGCTCGGCCTGATGGGCTGCAAGCTCCTGTTCCTGCTTCTGGTGGATGGAATCGTAAACGCCGCGGCAGGCGAGAAGAGCAACAATGAGAACGATACTGATGAGGATTTTCCGTTCATTGGCATGATAGTAATTGATTGCCTTAGCAATTGCACGCCCGGCCTGACGGGCATGTTTTTCGTGCTGAGCAGATGCCCATTCTTCGTAAGCACGCTGTTCTTCAGCGTCTTTTGCTTCCTGCTCTTTGCGGATACGCTCGGCCTCTTCTGCTTCGCGCTGGATGCGCTCTTCTTCGGCCTTCTTTTTGGCGCGGCGCTCCTCGATGGGAGAGGCAAAAAGGTTGATGACGCGATCGACATTCTGGGCCTGCTTGATCCTTGCATCATCGACGATATGCTCGGTGTGCTCTGATTTGGAGTAGTTATAGTTCACGTTGATATTAACGCGGACCTGTGCTCCGCAGGACGCACACTGAATGACTTTTGCGTTGGCATCTTCAAACAGGATCTTTGCTCCGCATTTGGGGCATTTAGCACTCCACATACACGATTCCCCTTCCTCACAGAATGGTTGTTAAAGCCAGTATAGCATAAACGCGAATAAAAGCAATAGAGCGCGAAAGAAGGTGAGTAAATGACAAATCAAAATGACTGGTGGGAGCATAAAAAGAACTGTGCACTCCACCATTCAGGCATCAAGGGCATGAAGTGGGGCGTTCGGCGGTACCAGAACAAGGACGGCACTTTGACCGCAGCCGGAAAGAAGCACTATGCCGGGGACGAGAACGCCGGTGAAGGTGCGACCGCAAAGACGGAGTACGCCCCGAAGCGGAAGGGCGGCAAGGCCGAGGACTACTCGGACGAGGAGCTGCGGGCACGGATCAACCGCCTGCAGATGGAAAAGCAGTACCGCGACCTGCAGGGGGATACCAACATCCGCGCGGACGACCCGAACCGGGAACTGAAAGCGGAGAAAGAACGGCTGCAGCTGCAGAAGGACGTGAAACAGCTGCGCAGTGATGTGTACGGCGGGCAGAGCTTTGTGAAGAGTGTGATGAAGGACGCGGGGAAGCAGTTTTTGACCAAGGCTGTAGCGGGTGCAATGAGTTACAGCGCAAAGCAGTTTGTGACGAATACCTTTGAAAACCCTGATCTGGCAAACGCCATTGTAAGCGGCAGCGCCAGCGGCGGACAGGCAAAGCAGGACGACAAGAAGAACTGACCGGGAGGAAAAAATCAAAATGGCGATAAACGTTGGCTCCCGCCTGAAACGGGCGTGGAACGCCTTTACGAACCGGGACCCTCCCGGGAAGAACTACTATGGCGGAGGGAGCAGCTACCGGCCTGACCGGGTACGGCTGAACCGTGCGAATGACCGCACGATCATGACCGCCATATACACCCGCATTGCCATGGACGCAGCGGGCATCACAATCAACCACGTAAGGCTCGATGAAAACGGACGCTACGACGAAACCGTTGATTCGGGCCTTAATTGCTGTCTGAACCTTTCCGGCAACAAGGACCAGACCGGCAGGGCGCTGCGGTATGACATGTTCCTCTCTGTACTGGACGAGGGCGTGGCGGCGCTGGTGCCGGTGGACGTGGATGTGGACGAAGAGACCGGCAAAGAAAAGATCCTTTCCATGCGGGTGGCGAAGGTGAAGGAATGGTACCCCGATGATGTGCGGCTGGAAGTGTACAACGACCAGACCGGGCAGAAAGAGGAGATCACCCTGCCGAAAGCAGAAGTGGCCCTGATCGAGAACCCGTTCTACGCCGTGATGAACGAGCCGAACGGTACGATCCAGCGCCTTGTCCGTAAGTTGAACCTGATGGACGTGGTGGATGACCAGCTGGGATCTGAAAAACTAGATCTTATCATCCAGCTGCCATACGTAGTGCGCAACGACATCCAGAAAAAGAGAGCGGACGACCGGAGAGCCGAGATCGAACGGCAGTTGACCGGTTCTAAATACGGCATTGCCTACACCGATGGTTCGGAACACATTACACAGCTGAACCGCAGCCTTGAAAACAACCTCCTGAAAACCGTGGAATACCTGACCAACATGGCATACAGCCAGTTAGGCATTACCCCGGAGATCATGAACGGTACAGCAAGCGATGCGGTGATGACGAACTATGAGAACCGTACCATTGAACCCCTTGTGGCAGCAGCCGTGGACGAGCTGAAGCGAAAGTTTTTGACCGAGGAGGACCGGAAGGAAGGCCGCGAGAGCATGATGTACTTCCGCGACCCGTTCAAGCTGGCACCGGTGAGTGCTGTTGCCGAGATGGCGGACAAGTTTACCCGCAACGAGATCCTGACAAGCAATGAGTTCCGGCAGCTGCTGGGAATGAAGCCCTCGAAGGACCCGAAGGCGGACGAACTGCGGAACAGCAACATTTCGCAATCCGACGCGGAGATTGCTGAGAGAAACAAAACGATCACGGCTGGAAAGGAAGCCGTAGAAAGGAGTATGGCAAATCAAAATGGCGAAGTTTGATTATGACTGCAGCGGCTGGGCCACGAAGGCTAAGACCAAGTGCTATGATGGCCTGACCATTGCACCGAATGCGTTCCAGGAATGCGACGGTAAAGTTGTGACCATGGTGTACAACCATGACCATGACAATCTGGAAAACGTCCTTGGCCACTGTCTGCTGGAGAACCGGCCCGGGGGCATGTATTGCTACGCAAAGTTCAACGATACGGATACCGGCCGGACCGCGAAGGCCTGCGTGGAAAATGGCGACCTGAACGCTTTTTCCATCTATGCAAACTGCATCAAGAAGACGGGCAACACGGTCCAGCACGGCATTATTCAGGAAGTGAGCCTTGTGCTGGCAGGCTGCAACCCGGGTGCGCTGATTGACGAGGTGGTGAAGCACAGTGCTGACGAGGACTACGAGGGCGGCGAAGCATTCATCTACACAGACGGCGGCCTGAGCATTGCCCACGGACTGGACCCGGACGGTGAACCGCTGGACGACCTTGTACACAGCGGTGATGCAGCGACCGACGAAACAACACAGAAGGAAGCCAAGATGGCGGACGAACAGAAGGACGGCAAGACACTGGAAGAGGTGTACAACAGCATGACACCCGAACAGCAGGAGTGCTGCCACGCACTGGTGGGCATGGCCCTGGAAGAGCGTGACGGAGAAGAGACTAACGGTGAGGAGGAAAAAACCGTGAAGCAGAACGTATTTGAGAAGGACACGAAGGGCACCGTGCTGAAGCACAGCATTGACGAGATCAACAAGGTGGTGAAGACCGCCAAGACCTGCGGCACCATGAAGGCTGCTTTTGCAAACGCCGGCATTGAGGACAGCGAGGTGAACGCTCTGTGCCACGGCATTGACAACATCGACTGGCTGTTCCCGGAAGATCACCTGCTGGACACCCCGCCCCGCATCATTGACAAGCCCGACGACTGGGTGAGCGTGGTGATGGGCGGCGTGAAGCACATCCCGTTCAGCCGCTTCAAGAGCCTGTTCGCCGACCTGACCGAGGACGATGCACGTGCCAAGGGCTACCTGAAGGGCAACTACAAGACGGAAGAGGTGTTCGGCCTGCTGCGCCGCTCCACTGGCCCGACCACGGTGTACAAGAAGCAGGAGCTGGATCGCGACGATGTGGTGGACATTACCAGCTTTGACGTGGTGGCATGGCTGCATAACGAGATGCGCTACAAGCTGAACCGTGAGCTGGCACTGGCCTACATTCTGGGTGACGGCCGCATGGCAGCAAGCCGTGACAAGATCGATGAGAACTGCATCCGTCCGGTGTTCAACGATGCCGACCTGTTTACCATCAAGGTGCAGGTGAAGACCACCGGCCTTTCCATCGTGGAGGACAAGTACAAGGCCTTTATCAAGCAGGCCATCCGTGCCCGCAAGGACTACCGCGGCAGCGGCACCCCGACTATGTTTACCACCGAGGATGCCCTGACCGAGATGCTGCTGCTGGAAGACGGCATGGGCCGCCAGCTGTATACGGACGAGGCCGCACTGGCCCGCAAGCTGCGTGTTGCCAAGATCGTGACCATTCCCGAAATGGAAGGCCGCAAGGGTGCCAAGGGCGGTGACCTGGCTGCTGTGATCGTGAACCTGGCCGACTACACCGTGGGTGCCGACAAGGGCGGTGCTGTGAGCATGTTCGATGGCTTTGACATCGACTTCAATGCACAGAAGTACCTGATCGAGACCCGCTGCTCCGGCGCACTGACCAGCCCCTACAGCGCTATGGCCATTGAGTGGGCTGCATGAGAGACTCCTTCAGTCTCACAGTCCGCCTGACGGCGGCGCTGTTCGCCAGCTCCCTCAATGAGGGAGCCTTTTTCAAAGGAAAGGATGATAGAAAATGCTGAACAAGCTCTATGAGCAGGGCAAGGACCTGCACGTTGCAAACTACATGGCCTACGGCAAGACCGCGGACCACAAGCTGTACGCTGACGCCACTTTCAAGGAGACTGTGACCAAGGAAGAGATCGAGGATGCCTTCAAGAAGGGCCGTCTGGTGATCGTGGAGGACGCAAACTATCTGGTGCCTGTGGCCTTTGGTGCGACCGGTGTGATTACCGTTGTGACCGGCGAGACCGTGAAGACCCAGGCATGGGCTGCTTCTGCCGAAAAGTAATCAGAAAATTCAAAATGGAGTGAAAGTGCTATGAGCAAGTGGTTTGGGAAGCTTGGTTTCGTGGAGACCAAGGAGACAGAGCTGAGTGTGCACTCTGAGATCGTGACAGAGCGTGACTGCTACGGCGACTTGACACGGAACACGCGCAGGAACCAGTCCAGCGACAAGGTGAACGATGATATCAGCCTTGCGAACACGCTAAGCGTCATCGCTGACCCGTATGTTCAGGAGCACTTTTGCAATCTCCGGTATGTGACGCTTTACGGCGGAAAATGGAAGGTGACGGACGCGAGCGTGGAGTACCCGCGCATCGTGCTGACGCTGGGAGGGTTATGGCATGGCAACGAAACTGAGTGAAAGACGCTCCGGGCTGGATGTGCTTTTGCGTAACATCGTGAAACAGCGGTGCGGAAGTGAAAACGTGTACTACCAGCCGCCTGCAAACCTGCGGATGAAATATCCTTGTATCTGCTACAAGCTGGAAAAGATCCGCAGCCTGAAGGCTGACGACCGCGTATACCGCCAGACCTTCCATTATTCTGTTACCGTGATCGACACGAAACCGGACAGCGAAATGACAGCGGCCATGAGTTTGCTTTCAAAGGCTTCTTATGACCGCCATTTTATTTCGGACAACTTATACCACGACGTATTCAGTGTGTGGTACTGATACCTATTTATAAAGGAGGACAAAACCTATGGCAAAACTGAATTGGGACGTTGACGGTACCCGCAAGTTCCACGCCGGTGTTTCACACGGCGTGGTTTACCCCAAGGCCGATGGCGAGGGCTACGACAATGGCGCTGCATGGAACGGCCTGACCGGCGTGACGGAAAGCCCCAGCGGCGCAGAACCTACCGACCTGTGGGCTGACAACATGAAGTACGCCCGCCTGATCTCCGGCGAGGACTACGGCTTTACCATTGAATCCTATATGTACCCGCCCGAGTTTGAACCCTGCGACGGTCTGGCTGCCCCGGTGAAGGGCATCCGCATCGGTCAGCAGAAGCGCAAGGCATTCGGCTTTACATGGCAGACCAAGGTGGGCACCGATCAGGACCCCGATGCCGGTTACATCATCCATGTGGTGTGGAATGCGACCGCAAAGCCTGCTGAGAAGAGCCACGAGACTATGAACGACAGCCCGGATGCCGAGACCTTCAGCTGGGAGTGCGATACCGTGCCTGTGAACATTGCAGACCTGAAGGCTGCGGCGGTGGCAGAGTTTGACAGCACTGAGCTGACCGCAAAGCAGATGAAGGCCGTGGAAGACCTGCTGTACGGCACCGACAGCGAGAATGCAAAGCTGCCCACCCCGGACGAGCTGCTCGCTGCAGTAAAGGCTGCTGTGTAAAAAACGCCCTCTCATCGCGCAGTCCGGCATTTGCCGGTGCTGCTTGCAGCTCTCCCGAAGGGGCGAGCTTTGCTGAGAGAAAAAATCAAAATGAACCGATAAGGAGAGATTAAGATGCTGAAAAAGACCATTTCCTATACCGACTATGACGGTAACCAGCGCACCGAGGACTTCTACTTCAACCTGTCGAAGGCGGAGATCACCGAGATGGAGCTGAGTATGGAGGGCGGCATGCGTGCCTACATCCAGAGGATCATTGCAGCGAAGAGCCAGCTGGAGCTGGTGAAGCTGTTCAAGGATGTGGTACTGAAGAGCTACGGCAAGAAGAGCGCAGACGGCCGCCTGTTCATGAAGAACGACGCCATCCGTGCTGAGTTTGAGGCACATCCGGCCTACAGCATGATCTACATGGATCTGGTGACGGACGAGGCCAAGGCAAGCGCCTTTGTGAACGGCATTATGCCCGCCGACATGCCGAACCAGAACCCGGCTATGGAAATGGCGGCGACCGTGAGTGCTGCGTCGGCATTGCCGTCGGTGAATATGGGCTGAGAAACCCTCTCACCGCTCCGTCCGACTGAATGTCGGAGCGTCACATAGCTCTCCCGAAGGGCGAGCTGTGTTTAGAGGAAGAATGATTTTGCCGCTTCGGCGGCTAGGGATGACCGCGTAAAAAACGGCCATCCTTTTATTTTTTTGCCTTGGAAAAGACACGCATTTAAGAGCACAGGGGGAGTGAAAGAATGCTGGAATTGCATATTCCCGGCGAAGAACGCTGGGATGAGCGAACAAGCATGTTCGTATACGACGAGCCGATAACTTTGAGGTTGGAATACAGCCTGCTCTCCCTGTCTAAATGGGAAAGCAAATGGCACAAGCCGTACTTGGACGAAAACGTGAAGAAAACACGCGAAGAAACGCTTGATTTCGTCCGATGCATGACCCTGACAAAGGGTGTGGACCCGACCGTATACACAAGACTGCGGCGGGAAGACTGGCTGGCCATTCAACGATATATGAGCGACCCGATGACGGCCGCGACCTTTAAAGACCGCAAAGGCGGCAAGAAGCGCGCACGCTACCAGACGGCAGACCTGTTTTACGCCGCCATGGCAAGCTACGGCATCCCGTTCGAGTGCGAAAAGTGGCACCTGAACCGGCTTTTGGCGCTGATCCGGGCCTGCGGGGAAGAGAACCTGCCGCCCGAGAAGATGGGCAGACACGAGCAGGCGGCGCACATCCGGGCGCTGAACGCACAGCGCAGGGCGAAGTTTCACTCGAGGGGGTAAGAGCTTTTGAGCAAGGTAATTGAGATCCGGCAGAAAGGCGACTTTAAGAAAAGCCTGACCTTTTTCAGCCACATCAAGAGCTGGAGCGTGCGGCCGATCCTTGAGAAATACGGAAAGCTGGGTGTAGAGCGGCTTGCAGATGCCACACCGAAAGCCACCGGAAAGACGGCGGCAAGCTGGAGCTACGAAATCAAAATGGACAAGAGCGGGGCCACGCTGTGCTGGAAGAACGGCAACATTGTGGACGGAGTGCCAATTGCGGTGATTTTACAATACGGACACGGCACAAGAAACGGAGCCTATGTGCAGGGGGTGGATTACATTAACCCTGCCCTGGCTCCGATTTTTTCTGCTCTGACCGATGAATTGTGGAAGGAGGTAAAGAGACTGTGAGCCAGGAAGTAGACGAGCGCGTAGTAGAAATGCGGTTTGACAACGCGCAGTTTGAGAAGAATGTGCACCAGACCATGCAGAGCCTTGAGCAGCTGAACGACAGCTTACGGCTGGACGGCGCGGAAAAGGGCTTTGAAAAGATCAGCGATGCATCGGCCAAAGTGGACTTTGACGAGATGCAGGGTGCGCTGGACAACCTGAGCGGCAAGTTTTCGGCCGTGGAAGTGATGGGCGTTGCGGCTCTGAGCCACATTACAAGGCAGGCCGTGGACACCGGTGAGAGGCTGGTGAAAAGCCTTTCCCTCGATCAGGTGACGAGTGGCTGGAACAAGTATGCCCAGAAGACCGCCAGCGTGCAGACCATCATGAATGCGACGGGTAAGAGCATTGCAAAGGTGAACGGGTATCTTAGCAAGCTGATGTGGTTTTCGGACGAGACAAGCTACAGCTTTACCGACATGACACAATCCCTTGGACAGCTTACAGCGTCCGGCGGTGACATTGAGAAAGTTATCCCGATGATCATGGGTATGGCAAACGCCACGGCCTATGCAGGCAAGGGTGCAAGTGAGTTCTCCCGCGTGATCTATAACCTGAACCAGAGTTACAGTCAGGGTTATCTGAGCCTGATGGACTGGAAATCGGTAGAGCTTGCGGGCGTGGCAACTGCTGAGCTGAAAAAACAGATCATCGATACCGGTGTAGCGCTTGGCAAGATCAAAAAAGGTGATGTGACAGTTGGCACGTTCAGCTCAACGCTATCGACAAAATGGGCTGACAAAGAGGTGATGGAGACCGCTTTTGGCAAGTTTGCCGAGTTCAGCGAAGCCGTGAAGAAGATGGTGGACGCACATCCCGGTATGCTGGCATCACAGGCCATTGATGCCCTGGCTGACAAGTACGACGAAGTGACCGTGAAGGCCTTTAAGGCGGCACAGGAGGCAAAGAGCTTCAGCGAAGCGGTGGACGCTACGAAGGACGCTGTGAGCAGCGGCTGGATGGAGACCTTTGATATCCTGTTTGGCAACTACGAGGAAGCAAAGGGATTCTGGAGCGATCTGGCGGAAGAGTTCTGGAACATGTTCGCAGGCGGTGCGGCCGGGCGGAACAACTGGCTGAAGAATGCCTTCGACTCAGGCCTTGACCAGTTGCTGGGAACGGAAGGCTTTGGTGAAGCCGGAGACAACTACACAAACCTTTTGCAGAAAGCGCTGGTGAATCAGGGCCTGCTGAGCGAGGAAGGCATTGAAGAAGCGGGCAGTTTCCAGAAGGCGTTGGAAGAAAGCGGTGTGACAGCCCAGCAGCTGTACGAAGTGCTTGGGGAAGCGGCTGACTACTACCATCAGCGTGCCGCCATGAGCGACGAAGAGCTGGATAAGCTGGGGTTTGACCGGGACAAGGTGGACGCGCTGGCAAATGCCTACGACTCCATGGCGGAGCAAATTCAAAATGGCAGTGTGAACCTGGACGACCTTGCAGGCAAGATGAACCAGCTGAGCGGCCGGGAGCACTTTTTTAACGGCATCCTGAACGTGCTGGAAGGCATCAACAGCGTATTGAACCCGATCCGGGACGGATTCGGTGATGTGTTCATGACCGACGGAAGCCCGTTGTACAACTTCTTGAAGGGGTTTGACGAGCTGACCGGGAAAATGGCGCTGAGCGAAGAAACTGCGGAAAAGGTGCAGAACGTATTTACCGGCGTATTCCGGGTGCTGAGTATCGGGCTGAAGGGTGTGAAGACGGTTGGCAAGACCGTTTTTATGATCCTTGGAAAGCTGCTGGATCTGCTGAGCCCGATGGGCGACCTTTTGCTGAACATTGGAAGCTGCATCGGCAATCTGCTGACATGGGTGGACGAAAGCCTTGGACAGGCAGAGAGCCTTAGTGACGTGCTGGGCATCCTTGTGGGTGCTGTTGCGGCTCTGGTGAGCCCCATTGCGGACGTGGTGAAGGGCGTGAAGACCCTTGTGCGCGGCGGAAACATGGAAGAGGCAAAGAAGCAGTTCGGCGCATTCGGCACCGTGGTGGATGCTGTGGGCAGTGTGCTGGACAAATTCAAAATAGGCAGTGTTTCGGCAGGAAACGTCATCGGTACGGCGTTCCAGCTGCTGGGCGGCATTCTGCTGGGAGCCTTTGAGGGTATTGGTGCACTGATCGGCCGTGCATTCAACGGGTTCAAGGGTGCCGGGGACACGGTGAGCGAGTTTGCCGACAGCAAGGTACCGCTGCTGGAGAATATCCGGGACGTGGTACTGAGCCTGCCGGAGAAGGCAGAAAAGGCGCTTGCGGACTTTGGCGGAACACTGACCGGCATTATGAGAAACATCAGCGGTGCGTGCAGGAATGCGCTCAGCGCGGTGAAGGATTTCTTCAACCTGCAGGATGGAGTGGATCTTTACCGGCTGCTGGCGCTGATCGACGTGGGCGTACTGGCGGCAGCAATCTACGGTGCAACGGTGCTGCTGAAGAAGGCAAGCGACAACTTCAAGAAAACGCTGGCAAATCCGATCGGCGATTTCTTTAAGAGCCTGACGGGTGCCGTGAACACCTGGACGAAGGCAAACACCACGAACAACCTCGCAACTGCAGCGAAAGCCATTGCAACGGCGGTGGCGTTAATCAGCGGGAGCATGTATCTGCTGGCAAAGATCAACGACCCGACGCGGGCGGTGCAGGCTTTGGCCAGTGTGATCTCGGAATTGTTCAGCATGGTGGTGGCGCTGAAAGTGTTGGCAGCCACCGACCTGACAGGCCTTGACACGGCGAAACTGATCGGGACCGTTGTAGCTATCAGCATCGGCATGGCGGCGCTGACGAACACGGTTGCAAAGCTTGGAAAAATGGACGCGGCCCAGGCAGAGAAAAGTGTGGAAGCGGTTGGACACATTGCAGCGATGCTGGCCGGAATGACCGGACTGCTGGCGCTGTTCAACAAGCAGCTTGGCGGCGTGAAGGGTGCGGGCGGATTTGTGGCTGCGGCTGCGGCGGTGGACATGATTGCCATGGCACTGATCCCGTTGGCACTTGCTGAGAAGAACGGCCTTGACATTGACGGGACGGTGGAAGCCATTAATGGTGTGGCCATTGCCATGAGCATTCTGACCGTAGCGGCAGGCTTTGCACAGAAGCTGGCGGGAAAGGCGGACGTGAGCAGCCTTGAAAAGATCACCCGATATCTTGTGAAGCTGGGCGGAATGCTGGTTGCCATCAATGCGATGGGCACCGCTTTGCTGATGGCGGCAGGGGCCGTGGCGATCTTTGCAAGCCTTGGCGACCGCATGATGGACGGCATCCGGGGCGCAGGGCTGGTGGTGAGCGGCATTGCGGCATTGCTGGTGCTGATGGCAAACACGAAGGTGAACCCGCTGCGGATGAAAAAGGGTGCGGAGAGCATGGTGATTGCCAGTGCTTCGCTGCTGGTGATGGCGGCTGCCGTAAAGCAGATGGGCAAAGCCATGGAGACGGACACGGGCGGCACGGGCATGGCCGGTGTGAGCTTAATGCTGATCGAGCTAGCAGGCGCACTGTATCTGCTTGGCAAGCGGGCCCCCGAAAGTACGGCTGCGGCTGTGGCAATGGTGGCCATGGGCGCGGCGATGGTGGAAATGGCATATGCTATCAAAATGCTGGCAGACGTAGATATTCTGACCATCGTTGTAAATCTTGCTGCTCTTGGGCTGGGGCTTGGCGCAATCATAGCGCTTAGTTGGGCACTGCCTGCGGCAACTGCGGGTATTGCTGGCGTGGCCGGTGCCTGCCTGACACTGGCGACGGCATTGCTCCTGCTTGCACCGGCATGCTACCTGCTAAGCGGATTGAGTTTGGAACAGGCATTGGCAGGCTTTACGGGAATGCTTGGCATTTTTGTGGGGCTGGGGCTGATTGGTTCGGCACCGCCCATTGCAGCCGGGTTGACCGTGTTCGCAGCCAGCCTTGTGAATCTTGGCAAGGCATTTAGTGCGTTTGCAGGAGGGCTGGTAAAGCTTTCCATTGCGGCGGGTATTCTGGCAGTGTTGAGTTTGTTTGCAGACCCGGTATGTCAGGCGATTATCGAAGCGGGCCCAGATATTCAGGCAGCACTTGAAACCATTATTGACGTGATCTGCAATACTATCAATGACAGGGCAGATGTGATCGCACAGGCAATTGCAAACCTTATCATCATTGTGCTGGATGTGACCATACAAGTACTGAACTGGGCATGGGAACAGCTGAAAGCATGGATTGGCGAAAAAGGCAGCGAAGTGAGCAAGCTGGCGAACCCATTGGACCCCACCAGCTGGGTGGATACCTTTACTGCGAAAGACCGTGTGTTTGGCGCGATCCTGAACGGCATCACTGATCCGTTCCTTGCACCGTTCGGGACAAGTCTGGACGAGATCGGCAACCAGATCGAGGAAAGCATGTCGGGCAGCAAGCAGGCTGTAGAGGACACTACGAAAGCGCTGGAGAAAAACCAGAAGCAGGTAGACGACAGTGCTGGCGTAATACAGAAAGCAAACGAGCAGACAGAGCAGACGACTGCAGCGACGGAGGCCGTAAGCATTGCCCAGAAAAAGAATGCAGAAGGAATGCTTGAGCTGGCCACCGACACCGGTGAAGTGCGGTATGCTGACGAAGAATGGGCAAGAGCTGCACTGAACGGCGCAGATGCAATGACCGATGCGGCGAATGCTTCCGGAACAGCGGCAGGGGTCATCAGCGGAAACGCGCAGAACGTGGACACCGGAATGACAGCCATTAAGGCGAAGACCGGCGAAGTGAACAAAACGGTGGAAGAGACCACCACGAATGCCGTTGAGCAGGCGCAGGAAAGCACTGAAACGAACGGCGGAAACCTTGGCGAATGGCTGTACAATGCCTTTATCAGTAAGATCGAAGGACTGTTCCCCGGGGCTGGCGATAAAATTCAAAATGCCATCAACAGCGCGGTGAGCAGCGTGCAGATCCCGGAGATACCGAGCGCTGAAAACATTGTGCCAAATATTGTTGGTGGGACGAAAGACCTGTGGAAGGGCCTTGGCGGAAAAAACGGCAAGACCGGACTGACTGCCGAAGACCTTGACGCGGATATAAAGAAGGACCCGGACGATGACGGGAATAAAAAACCGACAACCACCGGCAAGAAAAAAGGCTCCTCCGGCACGAAGAAGACCGTGGCCCAGCAGATCGAGGAAAAGTACAAGCCGAAGCTGGAAGCAAACAAGGCGGCACGGGAAGCACTGGACAGCGAGTACGAGCTGTGGCAGACCGAGAACCAATACAGCGCGGACGAGGACACGCTGCTGGCGAAGAAGATGGAGAACGCGGCGGCAGAAATTGCGAACCAGACCGATCGGGTGGCCATTGCACAGGCAAAGTACGACGAAATGCTGAAGCGCTGGGGCGCGGACAAGACTGAGACCAAGGAAGCCTACGCCAGCCTGCTGAGCGAAAAAACAAGCCTTGCGAAATTGCAGGCAGACCAGTACACCGGCCTGTTTGAAGACATCACGAAGCGGTACGACACCGACCTTGGCACACTGGAAAAAGAGTACAACCTCTGGACGGCCCAGAACAGCAACACTGCCTCAAAGCTGGACAAGATCGACCGGGAGACCGAGTACCAGAAGAACGAGCTGGAACTGAAGCAGAAGAAGGAAGCCAAGGCGAAGGAGCAGTGGGACACCCTGCGGAAGGAATACGGCGAAAGCGACCTGCGCACAAAGGAAGCCTGGAACGACTATTTGGATGCGCAGACCGAGAGCCTGCAGCTTCAAAATGACATTGCCAAGCAGTCGCTGAACAAGCTGGATGCGCAGCTTTCCATCATCAAGGACGAACAGAGCCGGATGCAGAGCCGGATGGACCTGATGACCAGCATCTACGGCGATGGCAGCCTGAAGGACCGTGAGGACGCCTACAAGCAGGCGGTGGAGCAGTACGGCGAAAACAGCGCTGAGGCAAGAAAAGCAAAGTATCAGGGCATTACTACCAGCATTCTCGGCACAGTGGAAGCACTGCAGAACATGAATGCCGAGCTGGAAAAGACCCGGCTCATCCAGCAGCAGCTGGCGGACGGCAAAGACCTGAATGGTAATCCGCTGAGCAAAGACGACGTGAACGATCTGAAGGACCAGCTGCTCTCCTCCCGCAGTTCTATGGTGAGCTTTGCAGGGGCACTGGCAGATGCCATGGGCCTTGAGGACAGCGCCAAAAGCGCGGTGGTAAAGCTTGCCAATGCCATCCAGAAGAACTGGGTGCCCATCAGCAATGCATGCAGCGAGGTGTGGACGAAGGTCTCCGGAGCCATGGGCGAGGAGATGACGAACACCCTGAGCACCGTATTCAAGGCAGCATTCAGCGAGGAAGGCATGGAGATCGGGACGGAATTCGTCTCGGCCATTGCATCCGCCATGCAGGGAGACTACGCTGGTGCCATCATTTCGGCGGCAACGGGACTGATCGATCTGTTGTTTACGGACACCGGAAAGCAGCTGACCGGCGGGGCAGGAGACATGCTGCTGAAGCTGTTTTCCGGAATTCAAAATGGAGACCTTGCTGGAAAGCTTGCCAACATCGGGACAGCCGCGGCAAATGTCGGCAATTCCCTGAGTGGACTGCTGCCAATGCTGGGACAGCTGGGAACGACAGGAGCCGGTGCAGGAATGGCAGTTGGCGGCATTGGCGAAGCACTGGGCGGGCTGGGCGCTTCCATACTTGCGGTGCTGCCGGAACTGCTGATTGTGGTGGGCATTATTGCAGCTATCGCGGCACTGATCGGCGGTATTGCGTGGTTTATCAGCAGCCGGAAGAAGGAAAAGGCCACCGGCGCAAAGGACGTTGGCTCGGAGATCGATAAGGGCATCAGTGATGGCGTGAAGGAAGATGCGCCCATTGTGGACGATGCCGTGAGCGACATGACCGAGAACGCCATGGACATTGCAAAGGGCACGCTTGGAACCATCAGCAAAGTGATGGGCGACGACTACGAGTACACGCCCCAGATCGTGCCCGTGGTGGACCTGACCAACGTGCTGGAAGGTGCGGATGAGATCGACAATGCCTTTGCGGCGACAAAATCGCTGAGCCTTGACGGAGACGTGAGCCGGAACCTTGCAGACAAGATCGATGCCGAAGTGCAGCTTCAAAATGGACTGAAGAGCGCCGGAAATGAGGACACGCTGCGTGCCATCAACGCACTGGCCGGGCACATGGACGGCGTGGCCGAGAGCATCAAGGGCATGAGCGTGACCATCAACGGCAGAAAGGCCATTGGCTACATTGATGACCGGATGGGACGGCTGACTGCAGCGAAAGTGAAGTGAGAAAATGGCGATCATCAAAGAACTGAACCCCGGTGATACCCTGAAAGTGTACGAGGACGGCGTTGCAGCAGAGTTTGTGGTGGCCCAGCACAACTACGAAAAAGACCTGAACGGCAAGGGCAAGACCATGCTGATGCGCACCACCCTGCTGAAAGACGCAGTGAAGTGGGGCAACAACAAGAAAGATGTTTCGTGGAAGAACGAGCCGACCCTGCGCAACTGGCTGGAAAACACCTACGCAGCACGGCTGAGTGAGGACACGCTGAAGACCATCGTGCCGGTGACGATCCGGTATGATTATGGTTCAAGTGAGAGCGGTACGCTGGAAGAACAGCGGTTCTTTGTGCCAAGGGTAGTAGACTTCAGCGGAGATACGGCACTGTTTACGGGAATCCGAAGATTTTTTGAGGATAGTCTGAGCGGCGGCAGGGCGGATATTACCGAAGGAAGCAACATCTACGACCTGTGGACGTATGTGTTCAGCACGCGAAGCACCAAAAACTACGAGGATGGCGATAACACCCGCGGAGAGGCGCTGAGCCTTTACGTGAAGCACGGCAGAGGTGCCGACCCCGGGTCGCCGGAGTACATTAACACCTACTGGGATACGACAACGGGACAGTGGGGAGTTTCCAGCCCGAATATTCTCGTATGTTTCTGCGTGGACGAGAACGCCACGGTGGACGACAATGGATGTCTGACAGCCAACAGCGGACCGGAGATCCAGAGCAACTACTTTGGCATGAACGGCGTATTTGGGCGGTGGGGAAAGTTCGGGCTGCCGTACCGCGTTTATGATGCAGATGGCAACACCATTACCGTGACCGAAAAGCTGAACGGCGAAGTGCACAGGACGTTTACGGCAATTCAAAATGGAGTATACCGGTTTGAAATATCACAGAAAGAGCTGGAAAGCTTTGACTGGAACATCGACTATACCCTGACGGTAGAAGCCAGCGACGGCCGGACCACCAACCGGAAAAGCTGCAAGGTGAACCGCATCCGTTCATCCGGGTACGTGGTGTACATCGGGCAGATCAAAGGCACGGCGGATGGACAGAGCTACTACTGGACAGAGCGAAACATTCTGGACGATCCGTTTAACGAGAATGCACCGGTGATCCTTGATCCGGAAGTGACACTGGAAGCCAACGCGATCAGCTCGTTTACCTTTACAGTGCCCGTCTCGAACCCGTTCTACAACAAGCTGGAGCTGAAAAAGCCGGTAGTCAGCATAGAAGAGGACGGCCGCGAGATCTTTATGGGCTACATCACTGAAACGGAAAAGAACTTTGAGCTGGACATGGAAGTGACCTGCGAGAGCGAGTTTGGATACTTGCAGGACAGAGACTGTCGGGTAGAGAACAAGTTCTACACGGCGTCCGAACTGCTGGCACTGGCGCTGACCGTGGAGGATGACCCGGAAGAACACGTCGGCTTCAAGGGCGAAGGCAAGGTGTTCCTGCCCGGAAACGTGACCGTAGAAAAGCCGGAAAGCGATACGGACAAGGAGACCAAGGCCATCAGCGACTGCTGGAGCGTACTGACCAACAGCCTGACCGGAAAGTACGGCGGATATCTGCGTCTGCGCAAAGAAATCAAAATGGTGGACGGCGTGCGCGTTTACACAAGATATCTGGACTATCTGGCAAAACTGAACGACAAGACCGATCAGGTGATCGAGCTTGGAAAGAACCTGCTGGACATTTCGTACTACATCAAGGCCGGGGACATCGTGAACTCGGTGAAGGCATATGGTTGGTACAAGAGCGGATGGCTCTTCTGGGAGACCACGAACCCCATCTCGCGGGAAGCGTACAACGGAGAATCCATCAAGAAGTACGGCCTGTGCCAGCGCGTCCTTGTGGTGGAAGGAACCGATTCCACGGGAGACAGCCTTTTGAAGAAGGCCATGGACGAGCTGAAAAAGTACAGCGGTTTCACTGGAAGTGTGCAGATCAACGCTGCAGACCTGTGTGATATTGGCGTGGACACCGACCGGCTGGACTTTATGAAGGAGACGTACGTGCTCTCGGAACCGCACAGTATCGATGACTGGCTGCCCTGCACGAAGGAAGTGATCCCGCTGCATGAGCTGGATCAGAAAGACTTTACCTTTGGTGCGACCACAGCAAAGCTTTCGTCTTTGCAGGCAGATAACTTTGCGACGGCGGGCAAGGCGTGGAACGCGATCCAGTCCACCATTGGCTACATCAGCAAGTGAGGAGGATCAATGTACCATTCTCTTATTATAAATGTAGGCGACGACTACATTGACACCTGGGACGACTGGAAGCTGATCCCTTCCTCGCGGCCGGTGATCGCACCGCCCATTGAGCGGACAAAGTTCGTAACTGTGCCGGGCAGAGACGGCGCACTGGACTACAGCCGTACCCCTGCAAACCGTCCTACCTACGATGACCGCACCGGAAAAATCGAGTTCTACCTCGAAAACGACTATGCTGGCTGGGACTGGGAGACCGCGTACACGACCATCTGCGAGACCTTGAAGGGACAGCGGGTGCGGTTTGCGCTGGAGGACAATCCCAGCCATTATTATTCGGGTCTCTTGTGGGTGAACCAGTTCAAAAGCGACAAGGGGCACTCGAAGATCACGCTGGAGTACAACTTGCACCCGACCATGTACACCCTGAAGGTGGAAGCCGTGGCGCTGAACGTATACGACCTGAAGCTGAACAGAGGCATGGAGTACCAGCTGCTGGTGGGCGTTGGGCCGACGAATACGTTCTACCGCAAGATGAACGTGACCGCGAAACCGCGGGATGTGGTGAAAATTACTCAAAATGGAACCATTCTGGCCCTGCGGAAAGGCACAGCGGTGGTGATGGCAGAGTGCGGCGGCGTGAAAGCCGAGTGCGCCGTGACGGTAGGCGCTTACGAGAGCTTTACCATTGAGCGGGCACTGGACGGCGTGAGCGAGACGAACCCGGCGGGGAGCATCGTTGCCGGCATGAGCTACCAAAATGTGTTCAACGTAGGCGACAGCGAGAAGGAAATGCTGGAACTGACCGTAGAGATGGGCGGCACGGATGTGACCAGAAGTTGTGTTGTCATGGCAGAGGACAGCGCGAGCGCACAAATCAAAATGGCATCGGTGACGGGAAATATCAAGATCACAGCGAATGCTGCAGCAAAGCCGGTGGCGGCGATGCTGTGTGCAGATACCCTGCCTGTGAAGGTAAAGCCACTGAAACGGGTAGAAGGAGCATTCCGGCTTGGAAGATGAAAGGAAGGATGATATTTGAGTTTGGAAGCGTACTCCATTTTGAAAAATGGAAACGAAAAGCTCTCGGAGCATTTCAAGGTGCGCGAGTTCTACTGCCGTGACGGCAGCGACCCGGTGTTCATTGACACGGCGCTTGTGGAGGTGCTGGAGAAGATCCGGACGCACTTTGGCAAGCCTGTGACAATCACGAGTGGGTTCCGCACGGCAAGCTGGAACGCAAAGCAGAAGAATGCCGCAAAGTTCAGCCAGCATCTGTACGGCAAGGCGGCAGACATTCAGGTGCAGGGCATCAGCGTGGAGCGGGTGTATGCCTACGCGGACAGACTGCTGGGCAACGCCGGTGGCTGCGGCATTTACCCGCCCGGTCTTGGACGCGCCAACGGCTGGGTGCATGTGGACGTGCGCAAAGCCAAGAGCCGATGGAAGGGGTGAGCGCCGATGGAAAGCATCATTGCCGCCATCCTCAGCGGTGTTGTGACCCTGATCGGCGTGCTGATCGCAAACTCGCGTTCCAATGCCGTGATGGAATACAAAATTGAGGAGCTGACCCGGGAAGTCCGCAAGCACAACGGTTTTGCGGAGAAGATCCCGGTCATCCAGAGAGACATTCAGGTGCTGAACCACAGAATGTCCGACATCGAAGTACATGAATACGAACACGAAAGGAGCAACGTATGAATTTCAACATTACTGCAGGCACCATTGCACGTACCGCCGTTCTGCTGCTGGCTCTGACCAACCAGATGCTGAGCGCCATGGGCAAGAGCCCGCTTCCCATCGAGAGCACCACTGTGGAGCAGCTGGTGACGGCTGGCATCACGACCATTGCGGCACTTGTCGCATGGTGGAAGAACAACTCCTTTACGAAGGAAGCCATTGCGGCTGACAAGGAGTATGACCGCCTGAAGGCAAAGAGCGGAAAGTAAAAATGATATTTTGGGCAGGGCAGGAGCGGAAAATGTGGTCCACACACGTATCCAACGCTGAATGTTTCTTCTGCACTGCCTGAAAATAGTTCATCTGGCACTCACCGAAGGCAGGAACTGTCTGTATAACTCAAAATGGAGTGACCGGTAAGATGAAGAAAGCCCCTGCAACGATCGTTTATGGCTCTGAGTGGGAGCTGTGAGCGAAAGTTACAGGGACTTTTATTTTTAGAGGAAATGCGATATTATAAGAAGATTGATAATCAACAAGAGAGCTGGACTCGATAGATGGCGAATGGATTTGGACGGGACATTGTTTGGGTGGATTTTTTGGCAAAAATATATCGATAATACGAGCAAAATTCAACGGTACGGGGTTTTTGTAACACCATTTCTATCTGATATTTATAAAGTCAATACCATGGAGCTGTTCTCTCGAAGAATCGAGAGGACGGCTCTTTTTTGCGTTTTAACGCAAAAAATATATGAACTGGCTGGAGCTTTCTGAATTTAAAAAAAGAAAAATCGTGAATCAAAAGTGCATAGCATAAAATTGAAATTTGTGGAAGGTGGTTTACGGGAAATTGTGAAGGAATACGCAGGGCGTGTTTTACCACTTTGGCAGGAAAATAACGATGATGCGTGAGGCAAAAATTGTAGCACAAAAAGCCAATTTTGTCTTGAACTTTTTGCCGTATGTGCTAGAATAAAAGAGAAAGGCATCCTTGTGTCCAACAGATATCTGGATGTGAATATTGGAAAGTAAATTCGGAGGTAATCACAATGGCTGATATGTTTGCACCGCTGGTAGCACAGCTGAAGGCAAATCCCAAGACAATCGTTTTCACCGAGGGCAATGATCCCCGCATTCTGGAGGCCGCTGCAAAGCTGCTGGCCGAGGGCGTGCTGAAGGTCGTCATGGTGGGCAACGAGGCTGAGTGCAAAGCTGCTGCTGCCGCCGGTAACTTTGATATTTCCGCTGCCGAGATCATCGATCCCGAGAACTATGCCGGTTTCGATGAGATGGTCAACACCATGGTGGAACTGCGCAAGGGCAAGCAGACCGCTGAGGAGTGCACCGCTTTGCTGAAGAAGTCCAACTACTTCGGCACCATGCTGGTGAAGATGGGCAAGGCTGATTGCCTGCTGGGCGGCGCTACTTACTCCACTGCCGACACCATTCGTCCCGCTCTGCAGCTGGTCAAGACCAAGAAGGGCGCACATCTGGTCAGCTCCTGCTTCATTCTGGACCGTGACTGCGGTGAAGAGGGCCTGAAGCGTATTGCCATGGGCGACTGCGCTGTTAACATCGACTATACCGATACCATTGATAAGGCTACCGGCGAGGTCAAGATCGCCGCTTCTGCAAAGCTTGCTGAGGTTGCTATTGAGACCGCTAAGACCGCAAAGTTGTTCGGCATCGATCCGAAGGTTGCTGTGCTGAGCTTCTCCACCAAGGGCTCCGGCAAGGGCGGTACCGTTGCTTTGAGCCATGACGCTGTGATCAAGGCTCAGGAAATGGATCCCGAGTTGGCTGTGGACGGTGAGCTGCAGTTTGACGCTGCCGTTGCTCCCGAAGTTGCACAGGTCAAGTGCAAGGGCAGCAAGGTGGCTGGTCAGGCCAACACCTTCATCTTCCCCTGCATCGAGGCCGGCAACATCGGCTATAAGATTGCTCAGCGTCTGGGTGGTTATGCAGCTTACGGCCCCATCCTGCAGGGTCTGAACGCTCCCATCAACGACCTGTCCCGTGGCTGCAACGCCGACGAGGTCTACAAGATGAGCCTGATCACTGCCTGCCAGTCTTGAGTTGACGGATTGAAAATAGCCGCCGCATTCACCGTACAAAACGGGCAGAATGTTGAGGTCTCAAAGGCAGATTTCAAAAAATGAGTATAGCAAAGCTGAGCATCTGTGAAAAAGCAGGTGCTCAGCTTTTTGCATTTTCAGTTCCGAAAAATTCTACTCTTTTTGAGGGAAAAAGATGAGATTTTTGCTTTCCGCTTTTCGTTGGCGCTATTTTGCAACAGCCCTTTACAGGTTTGCTCAGTTCTTTTCGATATACACGCTGGTGGAGGGGAACGCAAAATCCACACCGTCGGCCTGCATGATGTCCATAATGTTCAGGTTCAGGTCGTTCTGCATCTGCAAAAATTCCGCGTAGGCGTTGGTCAGCAGGTAGGCGGAGACCAGAATGTTGATGCTGGAATCGCCAAAGTTTGCAAGCTGTACGATGTTGGTACCCTTGTTGGTGTAAGGGCTTGCGTCCAGCATGGTCTGCAAGTCTTTCATCAGCTGTTCCAGCTTCGGGCGGGTGGTGCCATAGGTGACACCCAGATTGAACTTGTAGGGCCGCATGGTGCGCAGGGCGGCGTTCTGCACGGTGGAAGAGCAGATCTTACTGTTCGTCACCACATTGATGGTTTTATCCAGCGAGCGGATGCGGGTGGAACGGAAGTTGATGTCGATCACTTCGCCTTCCACATCGCCCACAGTGATCCAGTCGCCCACTGAGAAGGGCTTGTCCAGCAGAATCACGATGCCGGAAAACAGGTTGCTGGCGCTTTCCTGTGCGGCCAGCGAGATGGTCAGACCAACCAGACCGGCACCGGCGACAATGCTGCCGATGGGAAAGCCCACTTCTTGTGCCAACGCTGCCACGCACAGCACGATCACCAGCACCTTGTAGGCGGTGTCCAGCAAAGAGCAGAGCGTTTTGTTGGAGCGGATCTCCGAGCTGCAGGAAGCCAGCAGCAGGGCGGCCAGATCCGATGCCGCATACAGGCCTTCGCAGACCAGCAGGGTCATGACAAGGCGGAAGCAGACCAACAGCAGCTTGGCAATGCCGGGAATGGCCCAGGGCAGGGAAGCTGCCGCCAGATATACGCCAACCGCAGTGCACATGCGCTGGATGGGTACCGCAAAGCTGCGCAGCAGGATGGGAGTGCCGTTAAAGTGCCACTTGCGGGCCAGCAGTGCCGGAATGCCCTTTTTGCTCAGCCAGCGGCGTACCAGCCATGCGGCAAGCAGAATGAGCAGCGCGCACCCTGCGCGCGCAGCCAGTGCAAACCAGCCCTCCAGCAGCACAGAGCCAAGCTCAAACGAAAGATCACGAATAGAAAAGATCATGATAACCTCCTGAATTTTATACGACCCATTTATGATACCATACCGCACCCACCCGGGCAAGAGCTTACAGAGAAGGAAGCTTGAAAGAATTACTTTGACATTTTTTGCACAAATTTTAAGATGCCCTCTTGACAAGCTGGGCCTGCCACGCTATACTTTGTGCCAGAAAGTTCGTTTCAGGGCGGGGTGAGATTCCCCACTGGCGGTAAAGTCCGCGACCACCCGCAAGGGTGCTGACCCGGTGCAACTCCGGGACCAACGGTATAGTCCGGATGCAAGAAACGGCAGGCAAATCGTTGTCTACGCGCCCTGTTGCAGTGTTTTTGTTGCAGCAGGGCGCTTTTCTATTTGTCCTTCCCGTTCCAAAAAACAAGATACGAAAAGAGCTTTCGGAACAATTTTTGCAAGGGGCATCTTACCCCGGGAAGGATCATTACCATGAAAAAAAGCACGACTCACAATCTTACTGTTGCCGCCATGCTCAGCGCGGTGGCCTTTATCCTGATGTTCATTGAGTTTCCCATTCCGATGCTCATTCCGTCCTTCGTCAAGATGGACTTTTCTGACCTGCCGGCTCTGCTGGGTGCCTTTGCTCTCGGCCCGGTGTACGGTGTGGTCATCAGCTTTATGAAGAACCTGCTGCACATCGTTATCAAGGGCACTTCCACTGCATGCGTGGGCGAGCTGTGCAACTTCATGCTGGGTGCGGTTTTCTCCGCTGTGGCAGGCGTTATCTATAAGCACCACAAGAGCCGCAAGACCGCCATCATCGGTGCTATTGCAGGCGCTGCAGCCATGGCTGTGTTCAGCGTACCGTCCAACTACTTCATCACCTATCCGGCCTATGTGCAGTTCTACCACATGCCGCTGGAAGCCATCCTCGGCATGTATCAGGCCATCCTGCCTTCTGCAGACAGCCTCATCAAGTGCCTTGTCATCTTCAATATGCCCTTCACGCTGGTCAAAGGCCTGCTGGATGCAGTGCTGTGCATGCTGATCTACAAGCCGCTGTCTCCCATCCTGCACGGCAGAAAGTAACTTGTTCTCCATTTTTTCTTCTTCTCAAATCATATAACCACAGCAAAACTCCCCGGTCAGGTCCCGCAGTGCGGTTCCCGGCCGGGGAGCTGTTATTTAGAGGAAAATATATCCGCCAGCGGTCGATCAGGCTAATGCCCCTTTGTCCAGCCATCTGCCGCGTACCAGCCGCACAAGGAACAGCACACCGCGCATGGTCAGCTCAAAGCTCATGGCCATCCATACGCCCACCAGCCCAAAATGCGGAGCCAGCAGGGAAGCCAGCGTGAGCCGGATGCCCCACATGCTGACAAGGTTCAGCACAAAGCATCCCGTGCTGTCTCCGGCACCCTGCATGGCACCGCTGGCAACGATGCTGGCACCGAACATCGGTTCGGCCAGTGCTTCAATGCGCAGCACCTGTGCGCCCAGCGCAATAACTGCCGCATCTGCGGTGAAAATACCCATCAGGTTTGGCGCAAAAATGTACATGCCAACACCGGTCAGCGCCATGATGCCTATGCCCATGCCGGTGCACAGCCAGGCAAAGTTTTTTGCCATATCCCGACGGTTTGCGCCCACGGCCTGCCCCACCAGTGCAAGGGATGCATCCTGAATGCCATAGCCTGCCATGTAGCACAGGCTTTCGGCGCTCACACCCAGACTGTTGGCAGCAATGGCGGTGGTGCCAAGGCCGGATACGATGCGGATGAGCAGCACCTGCGCCGAGGAAAGAACTGCACGCTCTGCGGCCAGCGGTGCGCCTACCTTCCACAGGTTCTGCAGGCAGGCTTTGGTAATGTGCCAGGAGCCGGGCTTGCGGATGCACAGCGGGCCGTCTCGTAGCAGCAGGATGGCAAGGGTCAGCACACCGCTGATAGCGGTAGCAAGGGCGGTGCCCAGTGCTGCGCCCGGTACCCCCCAGCCAAGGCCCCAGACGGTCATTGTGCAGCCAAACACCACCATCTCACGGGTGGGATTGATAAGGCAGAAGTTAAAGATCACATCCAGCACGCAGGTCAGCACGCTGATAAGGCCCGGTGTCAGGGCATCGCCGGAGGAACGCAGCATGGAGGAGTAGGTTCCCATGATCATCAAAAAGGGCAGGGAAGCCGACCAGATGGCAAAGTAGGCCGAAGCATCCGCCTGCAGGGAAGGGTCAGCACCCAGCCATCCGGGCAGAAAGCGGCTGATGCCAATGCCGAAGGCCGCAGCTGCAAGGCCCACCACAAGGTTGAAGATCATAGATTGGCGCAATACACCGCGTGCATCGTCCTGCCGGTCTGCACCCAGATACTGTGCCACCTGAATGGCAAAGGACATATATAGACCGGCCAGCATTCCATGCATGAGCCACGTGCTGGAACTGACGATGCCAATGGATGCCGTAGCAGATGCACCGATATGCCCCACCATGGCTGCGTCGATGTACTCCACCGCAGTTACCACGATCTGCTGCAGGATGGATGGGATGCTCAGTGTGAGCACCACCTGCATGGTGTGCCGCAGCGGCACCTGTTCGCCCCGGCGCATCTGCGCCGAAAGCTGCTCAAGAGAGATGGACATGAGTTCTCCTTTTATAAAAACAATAACTTTTTCGACAGACTGATATACTATTATAAGTGCGGTGCTGCAGAAAGTCAATCAAACGTGGATTTTTCTCCGGGAATGATTGATTTTTTATGGATAGCGTGATACACTTCTCTCACAAACATAAAAGAAAGAGGAACTTTGAATATGATCGAATCACTGCTTTCGGTCGTAGGACAGCGCGGTGTCGATGCTCTGGCATTCCTGCTGGCGTTTGCCCTCACGGCTTTGATGGACTCCGTTTTTCACGATAAGCTTCCGCACGACCATGGCCGCGAGTTTGCGGTGAACGGTGCGCTTTCCAAGGGTAAGGCCCGTGGTTCCGGCCTGATCTTCGTGCTGTGCATCGCACTGGTATCGCTGGCATTCCTGCCGTTCAAGGTGGAATACGTCATCTACACCATCCTGCTCATTGCATCCATGCTGTCCGGCTACTTTGACGATGCTGCTGAAACTGCATGGAACGAGTATAAAAAGGGTATCATTGATTTTGCCATTGCCATTGTTGCAGGTGTGACCTACCTCAACTTCAACGGCTGCGGTGTGAATTTCCTGCAGTGGAGTTTCACTCTGCCGTATGCTGTGTACCTGCTGCTGATCGTTATTCTGATCTGGACCAGCATCAATGTGGTCAACTGCACCGACGGCGTGGACGGCCTTTCGGCAAGTGTTGCAGTGGTGACCATCGGTACCTACCTGCTGGCCTATAAAACAGAGCTGGCCGAGTACGGCACCGCAGGCGTTGTGTTCATGGGCGCGCTGCTGGCCTATCTGTGGTCCAACGCAAAGCCGTCCAGCCTGCTGATGGGCGATGCCGGCAGCCGCGCAATGGGCTTCTTTATCGCAATGCTGTCCCTTAAGTGCGGCCATCCGTTTGCCTTCCTGCTGGCAGCCATCGTGTTCATCGTGGATGGCAGTCTGGGCATCCTGAAGATCAGCCTGAAGCGCTTTTTGCACATTTCCATCCTCAAGAACACCCGCACCCCTTTGCACGACCACGCCCGCAAGAATAAGGGCTGGAGCGACGAGCAGGTGGTGGCCCGCTGGCTGATCATGCAGTGTGTGGCTTCGGCTTTGCTGCTGCTCATTGTCCGCGGCTAAAATATAGCAATCAAAAAAGACACTTGGTCTTGTCTGAATATGTTTTCCCGGCAGGGAAGCATACAGCAGTGTATCAAGCGTCTTTTATTTTATAGTTCTATCATTCGTTACAGCCCGGCCTTTTTTGCTGCAGCCTGCACGACATGGCCCACCAGCACCGAGGTGGTCACAGTGCCCACACCGCCGGGTACCGGCGTGATGGCATCCACTACCGGCTCTGCTTCGCTGAACTTTACGTCACCGCACAGCTTGCCCTTTTCGTTCACATGGATGCCCACGTCTACCACGGTCTGGCCCTCACGCAGGCAGTCGGCACCCACGGCACCCATCTTGCCCATGGCCACTACTACCACATCTGCTTCCTTGCAGATGGCGGGCAGGTTCTGCGTGCGGGAATTGCAGATGGTCACGGTGGCGTTCTCGCAGTCCAGCATCATGGCTGCGGGCTTGCCTACCACAAGGCTGCGGCCCACTACGACAGCGCGCCTGCCGGAAAGCGGAATGTTGTAATACTTCAGGATCTCAAGGCAGGCCTGCGCGGTGCAGGGAGCATAGCCGAGATCGGTATTAGTGAACACACCGGCCAGAGAATCGTCCGTGATGCCGTCAATGTCCTTTTCCGGAGCCAGCGCCGCACGCACAGTGCGGTCGTTGAACTGCTTGGGCAGCGGACGGAACAGCAGGCATCCGTGGATGGTATCCTCTGCGTTCACCTCGGCGATCACCTTCAGCAGATCGTCCTGCGAAGCATCGGCGGGCAGAAGAAACTGCTTTACCTCCACGCCCACCTTGCCGCAGCGGGTGATCACGCCGCGCTCGTAGGAGAGGTCGTCCTCCCGCTCACCCACACGCACCACGGCCAGCGTGGGAGTGATGCCTTTTGCCTTGAGCTGCTCACACAGCGCCGCATTGCGTTCGTTCATAGCGGCTACAACGGGTGCGCCCTTCAAAATCGTTGCCATAATACTTTTCCTCACTTATTCCGCAATTTGTTCGTCACGGATGCAAAAACAGCGTCTGCCCGCGACACAAATTCATCCAGCAGTTTGTCTGTTTTTGCGTCCAACGCAGCAGCGCGCTCACGGTCTGCCATCAGCTTTGTGTTGATGAACACATTCAGGCTTGCGGCCTGCAAGGCTGCCTTGCACAGGGCGGCTGCACAGCCTGCGTCCGAGACGGCCATCACGCTGCCCTTGGCGGCGTATTCTTCCACCAGAGCAATGCCCTCGGCGCACTTTTCCATGATCTCAAGTGGCACGGCACAGGCGGCATCCAGCGCCTTTTCCAGCACGGCGGCTTTGTGTGCAGCCTGCTCTGGTGTGTCCTTGGGCAGGCCGTAGGCCGCAGCCAGCGGCGCAAAGGCATCGGCATCGGCCTGCACCAGCGCTTCCAGCTCTTTGCGCAGGGCATCGGCCTTTGTGTTCAGGGCCTGAATGTCTGCTTCCACGGCGGTATATTTCTTTTTGCCGGTGGTCAGGTTGCCCACCATATTGCCCAGCGCTACACCGGCAGCACCCACCAGTGCTGCCGTTCCGCCGCCGCCCGGCGTGGGGGCTTTGCTGGCCAGCTCTGCGAGAAATTTCTCACAGCTCAGCTTAGTCATTTCCATTTGTAAATACCCCTCTCTGTTACATAGGCATCCAGCCGCTGGTCGTGCTCGTCTACGGCAGCATGTTCCACCCGCTGTGCCTCAAATGCAATGCCGATCTTCACCGCGTTTTTGCAGCGGGGAAGATACCGGTCGTAATAACCCTTGCCCATGCCGACCCGGAAGCAGTCTGCATCAAAAGCCGTGCAGGGTACAAGGACCAGATCCAGCGCTTCCGGCAGCAGAATCTCCGACCGGCTCGGGATGGGGGTGCGGATGCCGTACTGTCCCATCTCCCAGCCGTCCGGGCCGGGCACAGCGGCTGTAAGGGAATACGCCTCGCCGCACACCGGATAGGCCAACGTTTTGCCTTGCGCCTGCGCCTTTTCCGCAAGGGCAGAAAGGTCGGCTTCGGAACCAAACGCTGCGTACAGCAGGATGGTCTGCGCATTCTGCACGGCAGCCAGCTGCCAGAGGAATGCGCACAAAGCGGCATTTGCAGCCTTGCGTTCTTCCGGGCCGAGAGCCTTGCGTGCGGCACGGCCCGCTTTGCGCTGGGACTGCTTTGCTTCACTGACCGTCATCAGAGAACACCTCGCTTCATCTGAAGGTTGACTGACTTGAAAAATATACAAAAACGACATTGCATTTTTATACAAGTATAATAAACACTTCAGATGAAAAAAGCAAGCCTTTTGTCAAAATGGAAGTTGAAGATTCTGCAGCTTTCTGCTATGATAAAAGAAAGCAATTCGGTTCGTGCGCGGAGCAGGGTGGCTTGAAGAGATCCAGAGATCCGGGGCTTTCTCCGGAAATTGAGAGGGGTAGAATATTATGTACAATGAAATGATGGACACCATCGGTCTGGTCAATACCGTTGATCCGGAGTTGGCCGCAGCCATGGATCGCGAGCTGAACCGTCAGCGCCAGAACATTGAACTGATCGCCAGTGAGAACATCGTCTCTCCCGCCGTCATGGCCGCAATGGGCAGCATCCTGACCAACAAGTACGCCGAGGGCCTGCCCGGCAAGCGCTACTATGGCGGCTGTGTCTATGTGGACGAGGTGGAGAACATTGCCATCGAGCGTGCCTGCAAGCTGTTCGGCGCAAAATATGCCAATGTTCAGCCCCACTCCGGTGCACAGGCCAATCTGGCAGTTTATTTTGCTCTGCTGGATCTGGGCGATACTGTCATGGGCATGGACCTGTCTCAGGGCGGCCATCTGACCCACGGTTCTCCGGTGAACATGTCCGGCAAGAACTATAACTTTGTCTCTTACGGTGTCAATGCCGATGGCGTGATCGACTATGCTGAGCTGGAAAAGCAGGTTAAGAAGGTGCGCCCCAAGCTGATCGTGGCCGGTGCGTCTGCATATCCCCGTGCCATCGATTTTGAGAAGATCGCTGAGATCGCCCACGGCTATGGTGCATATCTGATGGTGGATATGGCCCACATTGCCGGTCTGGTGGCAGGCGGCTATCACCAGAGCCCTGTGCCGTATGCTGATGTTGTTACCACCACCACCCACAAGACCCTGCGCGGCCCCCGCGGCGGTCTGATCCTGACCAACAATCCCATTCTTGCAAAGCGCATCAATTCTGCCGTGTTCCCCGGCACCCAGGGCGGCCCGCTGGAGCATGTGATCGCCGCAAAAGCTGTCTGCTTTGGTGAAGCACTGAAGCCGGAGTTCAAGGAATATGCCCGCAAGATCGTGGAGAATGCACAGGCTCTGGCAGCAGAGTTGCAGGCACGCGGTGTCAAGCTGGTATCCGGCGGCACCGACAACCACCTCATGCTGATCGACCTGCGTGACGAGGAATGCACCGGCAAGGAGCTGGAAGCACGTCTGGACAGCGTGCACATCACCGCCAATAAGAACACTGTCCCTGGCGAGACCCGCAGCCCCTTTGTGACTTCTGGCGTGCGTCTGGGCACCCCGGCTGTTACCACCCGCGGCATGGGCGTGGCCGAGATGAAGGTGATCGCCGACTGCATCGCCGATTGCATCTGGCACTACGACGAGAAGAAGGACGAGATCAGTGACCGTGTGCTGAAGCTGACCCGGGATTTCCCTCTGTATCAGTAAATATCGCATTGTTTGAAAGAGGAAGCGCCTTCGGGTGCTTCCTCTTCCTTTTTTGCTGGGTTTGTGTTACCATAAACGCAAAGACAAAAGGAGAAATGACCATGAAGCGTACAGGGCTGTTACATCTATATTACGGTGATGGCAAGGGCAAGACCACCGCTGCCATGGGCCTTGCTTTGCGGGCCATGGGCAGCGGAAAGCGGGTGGTGATCCTGCAGTTCCTCAAAGGCGGCAAAAGCGGCGAGGTGCCGCTGCTGGAACAGCTGGGTGCAAAGGTGTACCGCGGCAAGGCGGGGCAGAAATTCGTGTTCCAGATGAACGAAGCGGAAAAGGAAGCCACCCGCCAGCTGCAGAATGTGAACCTCACAGCTGCCATGGCCGACCCTGCCGACCTGCTGATTTTGGACGAAGCAGGCAGCGCATGGGAACTGGATATGGTGGATAAAGCCCTGTTGCAAAAGGCTGTGCTGGAACGCCCGGCAGAGCAGGAATGCGTGCTTACTGCCCATGCTGCGCCGCAGTGGATGCTGGATGCCGCCGACTATGCCACGGAGATGAAGTGCCACCGCCACCCTTACCAGAGGGGCATTTCCGCCCGGCAGGGCATTGAATACTGACCACGGCAGCAGGATGCCGGATGCATGAGTGAAAAACACAAAAACCGGGATGGGGTATTTTTCATCTTGCATTTAGCCCACTGGTGTGATATGATGAAGACAAGAAATCATGCGTGCATTTTCTGAGCAGACCCACCACAGAACAGGGAACCGCTCCGCACCGCTGCCGGGCAGTTCCCGACGGCGTTTTGTTTGAAACTGCGGTTAGCGCTTCCTAACAGATTCTGCGTCAACGGGCCGATGCGCGCAGAAGATCTGGAGGGGAATAAAATGATTGAAACGATCGTAAAAGTAGAGGGTATGATGTGCGGCATGTGCGAGAGCCATGTCAACGAAGCCGTGCGCAAGGCCTTCCCGGAGGTAAAAAGGGTGTCGTCCTCGCAGGCAAAAGCCCAGACGGTGATCCACTCGGAACAGCCGCTGGACGAGCAGAAGCTGCGGGAGGCCATCAATGCAACCGGCTATGAGGTCAAGGGCGTAAGCAGTGCACCTTACGAGAAAAAAGGCTTTTTCTCGTTTTTGAAAAAGTAAGCAAACCTTAACACACATAAGGGAGGCGTATCTGGATGAGGATTCTGGTTTACGGTGCGGGCGTTTTGGGCTGCGAGCTGGCCCATGTGCTGATGCAGAACAAAAAGAACGTTGTCACGCTGCTTGCACGCGGAGAGTGGAAGGAAATGATCGACCAGAAGGGTTTGGTCATCCGCCACTGGGTGCAGCGCAGGACCACAACGGAACGGATCAAAACCGTGGACACTCTCGCCCCGGATGATTATTATGATCTCGTCTTTGTGGTCGTGCAGGCGGGCCAGCTGCCGGATGTGCTTCCTGTGCTCAAGGCCAACAAGAGCCAGTATTTTGTGTTTGTGGGCAACAACCCGCAGGCAAAGCAGGTGCTGGAATTCATGCAGCGCCCGGCGGATAAGATCGCATTCGGCTTTCAGGGCACGGCAGGCCGCCGTGAACACGACCATGTGGTCAGTGTGTACGCCAGTGCTGGCATGACGGTGGGCGGTGCCACAACTCCGCTTTCTGGCACCTTCCGAACCCGGCTCAAGACCGCCTTTGACGGTGCAAAATACAAGCTGACCTTCTATGGCGATATGGATGAATGGCTCAAGTGCCACATTGCATTCGTTCTGCCGGCGTGCTATGTGTGCTATGCCTGCAACGGCGATCTGCACCGGGCCACCAAGCAGCAGCGCGGTGCCATTCTGGATGCCGCCTATGAAGCCTGCCTGATGCTCAAGGATGCGGGCATCCCGGTGAACGATGCCAACAACACCGATAATTTCCAGCCCGGCACATCGGCCCGCCGTAAGATGGAAGCGATGGTGTTTACCATGACAAAAACACCGCTGGGCAGATTGTGCGTTTCGGATCACGCCATGCACGCAGTGTCCGAAATGAAGTATCTGGACGAAGCGTTCGATGCTCTGCGCAGGCAGACCGGCACGGCAATGCCCATGTGGGAAAAGCTGCGCAATGAAATGCCCTCGTGGGATAGCCTGCAGCAGAACCGGAAAGCAGCAAAATAAAACAAAAAAGAAGCAAAGGCACTGCCGCTCCTGTTTTGGGTGCGGCAGTGCCTTTTTGTTTGGGTCTCATTTATTCCAGAAGTCCTGCAGGGCAGCGGCCAGTTCTTCGCAGCTGCGCAGATAGCGGATATGCCGCCAGTGAGGAGGGAACAGCCGGATGTATTCCTGCTGGGCAAACCGGTCGTCCAGCAAAAGCACCGCACCTCTGTCTTCCGGCGTGCGGATCACGCGCCCTGCGGCCTGCAGTACCTTGTTCATGCCGGGATAGCGGTAGGCATAATCAAATCCAAAGCCGTTCTGTGCGTCATAATAACGGCGAAGCATTTCCTGCTGCGGATTTACCTGCGGCAGGCCCACACCCACAATGGCGCACCCGATCAGGCGGCTGCCTGCAAGATCAACTCCCTCACCAAAGATGCCGCCCATCACGCCAAAACCCAGAAGCGTTTCGGCCGGGTCCGGCACAAACTGAGCCAGAAATTCAGCCCGAGCGGCATCATCCAGACGGCTTTCCTGCACAAGGGTGCGAATGCCCGGGTAACGTGCTGCAAAATCTTCGTGTACCTGCCGCAGATATGCGTAGCTTGGGAAAAAGGCAAAGTAGTTTCCAGTTCTGGCCTGCACCAGCTGGGCCAGTGCATCCGAAACTGCCTGCACGCTGGCTTCGCGGTCGCGGTAGCGGGTAGAAATATTCGGCAGGCAATACAGCCCCAGATTTTCAGCCGGGAAGGGACTGTCCAGTGCGACGGCACGTGCATCGCTGCAGCCCAGAACACTGCGGTAGAACGAGGGCGGAGCCAGTGTTGCACTGAACAGCGCTGCGCTGCGCCCTGCGGCAAGGCTGGCATCCACAAAAGGTGCCGGGTCCAGACACAGCAGCTGCAATTCAAGCTCTCTGCCGTGCGCGGTAAGCTGAGTGACAAAGTGGCTGTCGTATCGTTCGGCGGCACGGGTGATGTCCTGTACAGCAAAATAAAGCTCCAGCAACTGTGCGTGTACTTCGGCATCCGGGTTCGCTTCCAGCCAGTCCTGCAAAGGTGCCTGTACGGCCCGCAGCGGACTAAGCAGGGCAGAGGGCGGCTCCTGCAAAAATACAGTACTGTCCTGTGCATACAGCGGTTCGGGCAGTTCCAGTGCGGGGGCAGTGCTTTCAGGCAAAAGACTGGTCTGTGCCGGGTCTGCGGCATCGGTCTGGCTGCTGTGCCGGGGTGCAAGCTGTATGCAGGCTTTCCGGGCTTCCAGCAGGGCTTTGTCTGCTTTGGTCAGAGCGGTCTTTAAAGCACTTTTGCCCTTGCCCAATGCGCGCTTTGCCTCGGTCAGGCTGCTTTTACAAAAGCGTGCAGAATACATTGCTCTGGCTCTGTCGGGCAGGTTATGTGCTTCATCGACCAAAAACAACCAGTCGCCGGAAGAATCAAAGAACCGCTTCAGGTGCACCACCGGATCGAACAGGTAATTGTAATCCCCAATGACCACATCGCACCACTCGCTCAGGTCTAGCCCCAGTTCAAAGGGACACACCGAAAAACGCTTTGCCGCCCCGGCCAGCGCTGCGCGGTCAAAGCTGCCGGTACCGTCCAGCAGAGCTGTCAGTGCATCCTTGATGCGGTCGTAGTAGCCGTTGGCGTAGGGACAAAGCTCCGGCAGGCAGGCGGGATGTCCCTCTGCGTCCGGATGCAGGCAGACCTTTTCCTTGGCGGTCAGCGTCACACTGCGCAGGGCAAGCTCTGGCTGGGCCGTATGCAGCCGGGTCAAGGCATCCTCGGCGGCAGTCTGGGTCGTGTTGCGGGCCGTGAGATAGAACAGCTTTTCTCCGTTGCCTTCGCCCATGGCTTTCAGCGCGGGGAAAAGCGCGCTCATGGTCTTGCCAATGCCGGTAGGAGCCTGACAGAACAGCCGCGTACCGCCCTTGCAGTCGGCGGTCTTGCCAGCGCGGCAGGCGCGGTAGATCTCGCCCGCCATAGCCCGCTGTCCGGGCCGGTACTGCGCAAACGGGAACTGCAGTGCCGCAAGGCTCTGAGTACGCTTTACATCCCACTCTATCCGGCGCTGCGCCCACGGAGCATACTGGCACAATAATTTGTCAAGAAATTCATCCAGCTCCTGCTGCGTAAAGCGGCGGATAAAGCGGATGATCTGATCGGTGTCTATCTGATAATAAGTCAGCCGGACGTTCAGTTCCGGCAGGCTTTGCTGTGCGGCATAAATGGCACCGTACACCATGCCCTGTGCCCAGTGGCAGGGGTTCATATCCTCAGTAATCTCTTCCGGCGGCACAGCGGTGGTCTTGATCTCATCAATGACTACCGTGCCAGTCTCATCGGTAAAAATGCCGTCAGCCCGGCCCTCAAGGGTAAAAGTGATGCCCTCTGCCTGCCGCTCTACGGAGAGAAATACCTCAGCCTGATAGCCGTCTCCGGCAGCTTTTTGCAATTTGCGGTGGATGTGGGCACCTTCCAGTGCACGGTCAAGCCCTGTAAACCGGCTGTCAATGCTGCCGGTCCGCAGCAGAAATTCCACCAGCTGCCGGATGGGCAGATGAACCGTTGCCAAAGCATTTCACCTCCGCTTTTGGGATACACTGACGAACCGGTAATTTCTCTTCAGACACGATTCGGGCCATTCCATCGCCCGCCCGATTGTCTCACGGCAACAGGGTCCCATCCAAGCGGACGGTCTTTAAAGAAACTCCCGGTTCGTCGACGTAAACTGATTATTTCAGGCCGAACATCTCCATGCATTCTGCTGCCGCTTCATCCACTTTGCCAAAATCCACCGCTGCACGGTAATAGGTCTCCAACTCATCGTGGCAGCTCTTGGCCTGTGCCATCAGGGCACTGGCCTGTTCCAGCAGTTCGGCGGCAGCACGCTCGTTAAAGCGCAGCCGTGCCCGGTACGCTGCCAGATTTTCCCTGTCAAGGAAGCGGGTGCACCGCACAGCCTGCACACTGGGCAGATGCACCGGATGCCAGCGATTATCCGTCAGGAAGGCAAGCTTCAACTCCGGGATCAGGATATGGTCGATCTTATCCTCCGGGTGCATGGCGCATGGACAGGTAATAATGTGGTAGCCCCGCGTCAGGGCTTCGGCGCGGATCAGCTCCAGCAGCAGGCGGGACACCGCGCCGTAGTCATCCCGGAACACGATAAACTTATCCGCCAATGCCTGTGCAGTGCCCTGATAAAACACTTCACCCTTGGGGGTGACGGCGGAAAGCAGGCGCAGCTCTTCGCTGCCAATGCCTTCCGTGCGCGGCATCACCCGGGTGCACAGCCGTTTGACATAACGGCGCACCTTGTCAAAATTGGCGCTGCAGGCTTCGGCGCGGCGGCTGTCCAGCAAAAGACTGCCTGCCGATGCAATATATCGTGCAGCGCGGCTGCGCAGCAAGGCGTTGCGGGCAAACAGCGCCTTGACCTCATCGGTGCACTGGTGCAGCTTTTCTGCATCGATGGTGTGGTACAAACTCACCACCACTTCGTCCGCACCGGGAGCATCCGGCTCCACCACATGGGGCGCAGTGGCATCCACGATGGCCCTGTGCTGCCCGGGCAGGATCACGCCGTCCAGACTGTCCGGGTCGCTGGCACAGTGGATGCGCTGCGTCAGTTCGCCGCGCTGTTCGGCAGCACGGGCAAGCCGCTTCATCAGGGTGGATTTGCCGCAGCCCGGCCCGCTTTTGATCAGGTACATCTGCATACCGGGTTCGCGGCGCAGCGGTTCAAAATAGCCCTTGAAACCGGCAGGCGTTGTGGCACCCAGAAAGAAATCAATGGAATCATGTCGTGCAGTTTCCATAATCGAACACCTCTCTTTTTGTTTTAGAGTATGCAAAAGGAAGGTGTTTGGTTCTTGCAGCGGGAATGATTCAGTCTTTATGATAGGTATGTTTGCACACCGTTTCAATGCTGTCCCGCAGGGCAGTAAAATCAGCAAAGGCTGCAGGCTTGTTCTGCGGGCTGCGCAGCAGAGCGGCAGGGTGGAAGGTACCCATGAACAGGATGCCGCCCTTTTCGTACAGCTGGCCATGCTCCTTGGTCACGGAGAAATCCTTTCGGATCATCCGCTGGGCGGCAATGCGGCCAAGGCAGACCACGATCTTTGGCTTCAGCAGGCGGAACTGCTCCCGCAGCCAGGGCATACAGGCTTCGCTCTCAGCAGGCTGGGGGTCACGGTTCTGCGGCGGGCGGCATTTGACGATGTTTGCAATATAGCAGTTCTTCGTGCGGTCAAGGTCGATGGCAAACAGATATTTGTCCAGCAGCTGGCCGCTGCGTCCCACAAAGGGCAGCCCCTGCTCATCCTCATTCTGGCCGGGGCCTTCGCCCACAAACAGAACTTCGGCATCTTCCACACCCTGACCGAACACCACATTGGTGCGGGTCTTGCACAGCTCGCAGCGGGTGCAGGCAAGACAGCTTGATCTTAATGTTTCCCAATCCATGGCGGCTTGATCTCCTCTTGAAACGGTATGATACTTGATTCACAAATCGGAACAGCTTTTCTCCTGAAATAATAGTACAAAATCTAGGATGGTACGATGCATTGCATGAAATGACGAATCCACTCAATGCCTCTTTTAGTATACGACTTTTCGGCAACATCATCAATACAGTGGCCGACAATCTTTTTAATGACATGCTCATCCACACCGGCTTTCTTTGCCGTGGTGACGAACTGAACACGACCATCATGAGGACGATGCCGGGGGGACAAGGCCTAAAGCATTCACGACGAATGCGTTGCCCTTTCTGTGTGTGTTTTGGCTGGCGACTTAACGATACCACAGGACGATTCACTCGTCATGGATGTGGAGAAATAATACGATAATACGTCGCTTTATCAAAATAATAAACAAAGAGTATCTCCGCGTGTTGATTTTGAATCAATCTGCAGTGATGATTGAAAACGATTACACGTGCAGATTTCAAAGCACTTATACAAATTGTATTCGCTTTCTCTTTGCAGAGCGCGGCTGGATGTGTTATAATCAAAATAGTTTTCTGCGATGCATTTTCAGGCGGTAGTGCCGGACGGCAGCGCGGGAGAAACCGGATAGCGGGAGAGTGGAACTTTTGGAGTTGGAACAGGCAAAAAAGCGCGTGGAAGAATTGCGCGCTATGATCGAGAAAAACAATCGGCTTTACTATGACCAGGATGCCCCGGAGCTTGAAGATTTTGAGTATGATGCTCTGACCCGGGAACTGAAAGAATTGGAAGCGCAGTTTCCGCAGCTGGTCACGGCATCATCGCCTACCCAGAAGGTAGGCGGCACGGCCAGCAGCAAGCTGCCCAAGGTGACCCATGCGGTAAAAATGGAAAGCCTGCTGGATGCATTTTCGTATGATGAGCTGCGGGATTTTGACCGCCGCGTGCGGGAAGCCGGCATAGAGCCGGAGTATGTGGTGGAGATCAAGATCGATGGCCTTTCCTGCAGTCTGGAATACGAAAACGGTGAGCTGGTTCGTGCCTCTACCCGCGGCGATGGCGTGGTGGGCGAGGACGTGACCGCCAATGTCCGCGCCATTCGCAGCATTCCCAAAAAGTTGAAGGATGCACCTGAATTTCTGGAAGTGCGCGGTGAGGTATATATGCCGCATGGCGCGTTCCAGAAGCTGTGTGCAGAGCAGGAGCTGCAGGGCGCAGCGCCCTTTAAAAATCCGCGCAATGCGGCTGCCGGTTCGCTGCGCCAGAAGGATGCAAAGATCACCGGAAGCCGGGGCCTTTCTATCTTTGTTTTCAATGTGCAGCAGATCCGCGGCAAAACGCTTACCAAGCATGCTGAAAGTCTGGATTACCTCAAGAGCCTTGGCCTGCCGGTCTCGCCGCGCTATCATATCGTGCATGACATTGAGCAGGCCATTGCCGAGATCGAGCAGATCGGTCAGAACCGTGCCAAACTGGATTTTGATATGGATGGTGCAGTGATCAAGGTGAACGATTTTGCACAGCGCGATTTGATGGGTTCCACCAACAAATTTCCACGCTGGGCAATTGCGTTTAAGTATCCGCCAGAGGTAAAGGAGACAACGCTGCGCAGCATTGAGGTCGCAGTTGGCCGCACCGGTGTTCTTACCCCGACGGCCTGCTTTGACCCTGTCTTTCTGGCGGGTACTACCGTTGCCCGCGCGACCCTGCACAATGAGGATTTTATCCATCAGTTCGGCCTTTGCATCGGCGATACCATTCAGGTGCGCAAGGCGGGCGATATCATCCCGGAAGTGATCGGTGTTACCCATCACGCAGAGGATGCACAGCCCTATGAGATGCCCACGGTCTGCCCCTCCTGCGGTGCACCAGTCGTTCATCTGGAGGATGAAGCAGCTCTGCGCTGTGTTAACCCCGAGTGCCCGGCACAGGCACTGCGCAATATCATCCATTTTGCTTCCCGCGATGCAATGGATATCGAGGGCCTTGGCACAGCAGTTGCCACCCAACTGGTGGAGAAGGACATGGTGCACTCCGCAGCGGATATCTACACGCTGACACGGGAACAGCTGCTGACGCTGGATAAGTTCAAGGAAAAGAGCGTCGATAACCTGCTGAACGCCATCGAGGCTTCCAAGCAGAACAATCTGGATAAGCTCCTGTTCGGCTTTGGCATCCGCAACATTGGCGATAAAGCTGCAGCCCTGCTGGCAGAGCATTTCGGTACGCTGCAGGCTGTCCGGGAAGCAAGTGCAGAGCAGATCAGCGAGATCGATGGGTTTGGCGGCGTAATGGCGCAGAGCGTCGTGGAATTCTTTGCAAAAGAGGGAACGATCGACCTTGTCCATCGTCTGGCCGATGCCGGATTGAATATGCAGTGGAAGGGCGAACCGAAAGGTGATAAGCTGGCAGGGAAAACGCTGGTGGTCACCGGCACGCTGGAAACTCTTTCCCGCAATGAGGCGGAAGCACTGATCGTGAAAAACGGCGGTAAGGCCAGCGGTTCTGTTTCAAAGAAAACGGCCTATGTCGTGGCAGGCACGGCAGCAGGCTCCAAACTGACCAAGGCGCAGGCGCTTGGCATCCCGGTGCTGACCGAGGCAGAATTTCTGGCAATGATCAGCGACGAAAACATCTGATAAAACCGTTCCAATGGATATCCCTGCAGTTTTGTGCTGCGGGGATATTTTTATGTCCGCAGGTTCTATCCGGCAGGGACAGGCATATACTCATAGCAGGCAATGAGCCTGAAAAAGGAGAGGACAGTGTGGATGAGTATTATCGGGCGATACGCCTGCTTCCCTCATGGCTGGCCGGGCCATTGGGACAGCTGCCAGCACAGACGGCAGCGCAGATCCATGAACTTCGGTTCCGGACAGGCTGTGGTGTTTTTGTTACACTGTCGGGTCGGCAGCTCCCGCTGCAGGACCTGCCGGAGTGCCCGCTGCAGCTGAGGGAGTGTGTATTGGATCAGCTTCAGATCGAAGAGATCTTTCACACCCTGTGCGGCGGCGCAGTACATGCACACCAGACGGAGCTTGCGCATGGATTTCTGACCATACCCTCCGGCTGCCGGGTGGGTGTGGCAGGACGCTATGTGGATCGCGACGGCCAGACGGTTCTGCAGCAGGTGCAGGGGTTGAACCTGCGCATTGCAAGGGCGGTTCTGGTACAGCTGCCGGACGAACTTCTGGTGCAACTGAAAAAGCATTTTATTGGGATGCTTTTGGTCGGCGAGCCGGACAGCGGCAAGACGACGCTGCTGCGTCAGATCGCACGAGAACTGGCCGGGATGCAGCGGCGAGCCTGCGTGGTGGACGAGCGCTGCGAGATCTTTCCGCCGGGTGATTTCGAGAAGATGCCTCCGCTGGATCTGCTGTCCGGCATCCCTAAGGAACGGGCTGTGCAGATGGCACTGCGCACGCTTTCGCCGCAAGTTATTTTGCTGGACGAGCTGGGCACGCTTGCCGAAACTGCAGCGCTGGAACAGGGCTTTTACGGCGGGGTGGACTTTGTTGCAAGCGTCCATGCCGCAAGCGTGGAAGAAGCCGCCCGGCGGCCGCAGGTACAGGCGCTGCAGCGGCATGGAATGCTGCGTGTATTTGTACTGCTGCACGGCTGCACAACGCCGGGAAAAGTCCGGCAGGTCTGCACGGTATGATGCGGCTTTTTCATTGGGCAGCGGCTGCACTGCTTCTGCTGTGCGGGTGGCTGACCGGTTCTGCATTTCAGGTCAGAACAGAGCAGCATATCCTGCAGCTGCAGCGCACCGTGGAGCTGCTGCAGCGCATCCGGCAGGAGATCGCTTACCGCAGGCTGGATCTGGAACAGCTGCAGCGGTGTCTCGTGCAGGAAAAGCTGCTGGAAAGCGATGCAGCACCAAAACTGCAGGAAATTCCGGCACCGGAAAGATTTGATGATGCGGAACGCCTTTGCTTTGAGCAGTGCTTTGCCGGCCTTGGCCAAAGCGAAGCGGCACAGGAATGCGAACGACTGGATTATTACTCTGCCCGTTTTGAAGCATTCCTGCACCAGGCGCAGCAGAAAGCGGCATCCGGGCAGGGCTTACCGTGCAGGCTTGGCCTTGCAGCCGGCGCGGTGGCAGCACTGATTCTTTTGTAGTGGCAGGAGGACGAAAACTTGGAGATCGACCTTGTGTTCAAAATTGCAGCGATCGGTATTATCGTGGCCGTCCTGAACCAGCTGCTGATCCGTTCCGGCCGGGAGGATCAGGCCATGATGACGACCCTTGCGGGTCTTGTGGTAGTGCTTTCCATCCTTGTCAAGCAGATCAGCGCACTGTTCGTTACCATCAAGTCGCTGTTTGCACTATGAGTACATCTTTTTCCATTCTGGGGGCAGTGGTCGTCTTTGCAGCGGCGCAGCTTCTGCTGCGGAAGGATGCACCGGCCTATGCGTTTCTGCTGTCCGTTGGCGCAGCATTGTTTGTGCTGCTGCAGCTTGGAGTGGCGGTGCAGGAGCTGCTTCGGAATGTACTGGCTTTCAGCCGCCGGGTGGACGGGCCTGCATTTGCCTGCCTGCTGCGCTGTGCCGGAATTTTGCTGTTGACCGATTACGCGCGGACCCTGTGTGAAGAAGCTGGTGCGGATACTTTGGCATGGTGCGCCGGGTTTGCGGGCCGATGTTTGGTTCTGGCATCAGCATTTCCTCTACTGGAAGAGATTTGCCAGATGATCTGGGGGCTTGCCGCATGATAAAAAAAATCCTGCAAAAAGCGGCAGCGTTTGTATTGTGCACAGCATGCTTTCTGGCTTTTGCACCTGATGCCGCTGCGGCACAGCTGCAGGGCCTGCCCGGACAGGAGCTTTGGCAGCCTTATCTGGAAAAAGCTCCACAAAGCGCAGATTCCTTTGCCAAAGATCCGCTCAAAACTCTGCTCGCGCTCCTGCCGGGATCACCGGCAGAGATGATCCGGCAGATGGCACACTGCTATGCGGATGTTCTGCTGTTTTTACTGTTGCTGATCGTGCTTTCATTTCTGGTGGGAGGAGCAGCCGACAGCGCCTTGTTGGAGCTGGCTGCGGCTGTGGGCTGCGGCACCCTTTTGTGGGGAGATCTGATCAGCCTTGCACAGCTGATCTGTGAGCGGATGGAGGGGTGGAAAAACTACCTTCTGGGTTTTCTTCCGGTGTACAGCGGTGTGCTCGCTGCCGGTGGAGAGGTAAATGCCAGCACAGCGGCAAGCGGTCTGCTGCTGACCGGGCTGTGCTTTCTGGCACAGGGTACGGTGCTTGTGGTCAGTCCGCTGCTGCAGAGCTACCTTGCGGTAAGCATGGCGTGCTGCATCAGCACCCAGCAGGGGCTTTCGGAAACGTGCCGTGTCATGGGCGCGTTGCTGCGCAGGGGGCTTGTCTGGGCTGGGCGGATTTTTGCAGTGCTGTTAGGGCTGCAAAGAGCGGTAACGGTTCAGCTGGACCGTTCTGCACTGCGGTTGGGCCAGCTGCTTACCGGCGGCGTGCCGGTGATCGGGCAGGCTCTGAGCGATACGGCAGAAGTATTTCTTGCCGGAATGCAGCTGCTCAAAAGCAGTCTGGGTTTTGCGGCACTTGCCGTGATCGGGGCCGAATTTCTGCCACTGTATCTGCAGCTTCTGCTCCATTTGCTATTCCTTGCAGGATGCAGGCTTCTGTGCGGCCTTGCGGAGAACCGGCGCTGTCAGGCGCTGTTTGATTGCATGGCCGAAGCGGTAAAATGCATGGCAGCAGTAACGGCACTGTTTTTTGAACTGCTGACGGTAGGCGTGGGGCTTCTGATGATGACGGGAGGCGGATAGGAAATGCACGCATTTCAGACGGCGGCATCGGCGTTCTGCATTGCCTGTATCTGTGCGGAGATCACGACGCTGCTGGTTGGCGCAGGCTGGGCGGGCAGATGCATAAAAGCCGTTGCCGGGCTATATATTCTAGTGATCCTGTTCCGGCTGGCCCCGCAGATGAAGCTGGAACTGAAAAGTGCAGCGGCGGCGGCTCCGGCAGCGGTCAGTATCCAGAGTACGGAGACATCGCTCTTGCAGGGAGCTCAGGAACGGCTGGAAGCGGATCTTTGCGCAGAGTGTGAGCGACGCTTTGGTACAAAGGTGAAACTGGAGATCACACTGACCCGGACAGAACAGACCGTTCGGGCAGAAAAGGTACTTGTGATCCTCCCGGCGGCGTGCACATCCGCAGAGCAGAGCCGGATCGCGGCATATCTGCAGCAGGAGCTTGACATGGCACCGATACTGGAAGTGCAGGAGGACACCGAATGAAAGAAGCAGGGGGCATTTCGTTCGGAGATTCCGTGAAAGATTTTGCCCGGAAATGTAAAGGGAAACAGGGCAGAGCAAGGCTTGCTGCGGCAGTAGGCGTTCTGGCAATGCTGCTGATCCTGCTGTCGGAACTTTTTCCGCAGAACACGGCAGCGGGCAACACAAAAAACACAAAGTCTGCCCAGAGCAGCACGGAATATCAGGCACAGCTGGAGAACCGGCTGGAACATCTGATCTCACAGATGAGCGGTGCGGGCAAAACGACCGTGATGGTCACGCTGGAGACTGGGGAAGAAGCCATTTATGCGCTGGATACACAGTCCGGAGAAATGCAGTCCCAGCAGACCCATGTCCTGCTGGAAGATGGTTCAGCCCTGACCGAAACGGTATGTCTGCCGCAGGTGTGCGGTGTGGCCGTGCTGTGCGAGGGCGGTGGAGACATCCGCGTTGCTGCCCGGATCACCGAACTGGTAAGCGCACTGCTGGATCTGCCATCCAACCGCATTTGTGTGGAACAGCGCAAGGGCTGAGACCCTGCAGCTTTTATAAGGAGGAACGATTTATGAGAGCACTTTCCAGAAATACCCGCAGGGCCACAGCTGTTACATTGGCTGCCGCACTGGTGATCGCCGTATACCTGAACTGGCAGTACGCCCGCAGCGATGTGCCCACGGAACTGCCGGACAATGCTGCAATGGTCGCGGCAGAGGTTGAGGATGTCCCGGTACAGGCGCAGACGGTTCTGGATGAGCTGCCCACAGAGGCCGAAGCGGTGTCCAGCGCCAACAAAAACTATGGTGAAGCGCAGCTTGTAAGCGTTGCCAGTGACAGCGGTGCAAAGTTTTTTGAGCAGGCTCGGCTCAAGCGACAGAAGGCCCACGATGAGGCGATGGATTCCATCAAGAAAACGATGAAATCCTCGTCGCTTTCCGCAGAGGAAAAGAAGGAATATACCGCCCAGATGACCGCAAATCTGGAAGATCTGAATGCGGAGAATGAGATCGAAACGCTGATCAAAGCCAAAGGTTTTGCAGATTGCCTGTGCTTTTTGCAGTCCGGCCGGGCAGACCTTACCGTGATGACCTCCGGTGAACCGCTCACAGCGGCACAGGTGGCACAGATCCGGGATGTGGTGCTGAACAAAAGCACTGTGACTGCCCAGAACATCACGGTGGTGGAGGTCAAATAAGAAGGTGCGGCAGAGTTTTCCGAAACAAGTATTGAAATCGCACCCGCTTTGATGGTATAATAACTCTATCAATAAAGAATGATGTTGTCCTGCGTATGGCATTGATCGTTTCAGGCAGGACCATTTCAAACAAGAAAAAGCAGGCTGTGCCCGCTTTTGAATGGAGGACAACACAATGGATTTTCAGAATACAGATCTTCGGGGCGGCAGCCTTCAGATCTCCACCGAAGTCATTGGCAAGATCGCACGCTGCGCAGCATTGGAAATTGACGGCGTTGCCGAGGTTTCCTGCGGCAGACAAAATAAAAAGCTCAAGGATCTGCTGGAAGCATCCAGCATCCAGTCTCCGGTCGTGGTGGAAATGCGGGATGGTACCGCAAACATCACTCTGAACCTGATGATGAGCTTTGGCGCACGCATTCCTGCTGTGGCCGAAAAGGTGCAGGAAAACGTGAAGAACGCTGTGCAGAACATGACCAATGTCACTGTGAGCCGCGTCAATCTGGTGATCGCCGGCCTTGCAGAAACCACTGCAGCAGAGAAGTAAAATAAAATTCAGAATTGGAAGCCGATCCTCTCTGTGCTCTGGCCGGAGAGGCTTCGTGCTGCGAGAGGAACATTATGGAAAATATTTTGCCCCGTAGAGAAGCACGCGAGAATGCATTTTTGCTGGCATTTTCGCAGACCTTTGGTGATATCCCGCTGGCAGAGGCCATTACCAGCCACGAAGAAAACGATGAAGAACACCCTGTGGATGGTTTCAGCAAGCATCTGCTGAACGCATACTACGATCATTCTGCCGAGGTGGATGATGAGATCCGTGCACATCTGCGCAACTGGACCATGGAGCGCCTGCCTCGTGTCAGCCTGACCATCCTGCGTCTGGCAGTTGCCGAGATGCTGTTTGGCGGCGAGAATAAGCCCGGTGTTGCCATCAACGAGGCGGTGGAACTGACGAAAAAGTATGGTGCGGACGAAGATTACCAGTTCGTGAACGGTCTGCTTGGCGCAGTGGCCCGGGATCACGGTCTGGATGCGGAGCAGGCCGAACAGTGAGCCGTTATACGCTTGGCATTGATACAAGCAACTATGCAACCTCTCTGGCAGTGTTTGATACAGCTGGAGAGGTTGTTTGCGCAAAGAAGCGCTTTTTGCCGGTAAAAGCGGGCCAGCTGGGCCTGCGGCAAAGCGATGCACTGTTTCATCATACGGTCGCGCTGCCGGAGATGATGCAGGAACTGGCGCAGGAATTTGATCTGACGCAGATCGATGCTGTGGGCGTATCGCAAAAGCCCCGCCCGGTAGAAGGCAGCTATATGCCTTGCTTTCTTGCAGGTGTCAATGCTGCAACGGCCTTTGCACATGCAAAAGGAATCCCACTTGTGCTGACGACCCATCAGCAGGGCCATGCTGCTGCTGCACTGTTTGCAGCTAAGGGAGAACAGCTGTTTGCTGAAAAAGTTCTGCTGTTCCATATTTCCGGCGGCACCACGGACCTGCTGCTCTGCGATCAGGTGCGCCGGATCACAACGCTTGGCACCAGCACAGACCTTTATGCCGGACAGGCTGTGGACCGTGTGGGGGTCAGGCTTGGCTTTGGTTTCCCGGCGGGTGCCGAGGTTTCCCGTCTGGCTGCACAGTGCACTGAGGAAATCAAGCCAAAATCCAGCGTGAAGGGGATGCAATGCAGCCTTTCCGGGCTGGAAAACCAGTGCAATGCCCTGCTTGCCGCAGGCAAAACGCCAGAATATGTGTGCAAGTACTGCCTGCTCTGTGTGGCGGATACAGTGGTAAAAATGACCAAAGCTGCACAGAAGGAATACCCCGGCCTGCCGGTGGTATGTGCTGGCGGAGTGATGAGCAGCGATATCATCCGTACATGGGTGCAGAAACGTCTGCCGCAGGTCTACTTTGTGCCGGGACAGTATTCCAGCGATAATGCCATCGGTGTTTCGATCCTGGCAGCGCGGGAGGCCGGATTATGGCTGAAGTGATTACCGTTTCAGCACTCAACCGTTATGTAAAAACGCTGCTGGATGCCAACGATGCTTTGTTTGACCTTGCCCTGCGCGGCGAGATCGCAAATTTTGTACAGAATGCGCGCAGCGGGCACTGCTATTTTTCTCTGCGGGATGATGTCTGCAGCGTCAAAGCGGTAATGTTCCGCACTGATGCACGCCGCCTTGCTTTCCGCCCGGAAGAGGGAATGCGTGTAGTCGTGCGCTGCCGCGCTACCCTTTATGAGCGCGACGGCGCATTTCAGCTGTACGTGAACGATATGTTCCCGGATGGCATTGGTGCCGCACAGCTGGCGTTGGAACAGCTCAAGGCGAAACTGGAGCAGGAGGGCCTGTTTGCACCGGAGCACAAAAAGCCGCTGCCGGAATTTCCTAAATGCATCGGTGTTGTTACCAGCAAGACGGGAGCTGCCCTGCAGGACATCCGCAATGTGCTCACACGGCGCTGGCCATCGGTACGGCTGCTGCTGTGTCCGGTGACAGTGCAGGGGTTTGAAGCCGCGCAGCAGGTGGCCGATGCCATCAAAAAGCTGGATCAGCGCAAAGAGGTGGACGAGATCATCGTTGCACGCGGAGGCGGCAGCCGGGAAGACCTGTGGGTCTTTAACGCAGAGATGATCGCCCGGGCTGCATACCGCTGCAAAAAACCACTGATCAGCGCAATCGGCCACGAGATCGACTATACCATTCTGGACTTTGTGGCAGACTGCCGTGCCCCCACACCTTCGGCTGCAGCAGAGCTGGCTGTACCGGATCGGGCAGAGCAGGAGCGGATATTGCTGGATTTGCAGCAAAATATTCGCAAAAATATGCAAAAACGTTTTGATTTATGCTATAATGGTCTGGAACAATACAACTTTGTGTTGGAGCAGGGCCTTGCACACCGAAACTGGCAAAAAAGTCAGGGGCAGCTGCAGCAGGTGCAGGATGCCATCCGTCAGCAGATGCAGAAACGCCTGCATTCTGCAGAATTGCAGCTGGGTCATGCGGCAGCACTTACAGGATCGCTGGATCCATACAAGGTACTGGCGCGCGGCTACACGATGGTCACAGCAGCCAACGGCACTATTTTAAATGCAGATGATCTGCAGCCGGAAAAAACAATCTATGTTCGCAGCGCTTCCCGCCGTGCAAAGTGCAGGGTGGAAGCGGTGGAGGAAATCAATGAGAACACCCAAAAGTTTTGAGGAAGGCATGGAACGGCTGAATACGCTCCTTGCACAGATGCAGAGCGAGGATACGACCCTTGCAGATTCGGTCAAACTGTATGCAGAGGCCGCTTCTCTGATGGAGTACTGCCATGCTGCACTGGAAAAAACATCGCTGCAGATCGACGAGATCGACGCAAAGCTTGCGGGCACAGTGCAGGAGGAAAGCTAATGGACTATCAGGAGCAGTATCAGAATTATCTGGCGCAGGCAATGGCCGCGCTGGAAAAGGCCTGCGGCCGTTTTCTGCCGGAAGGATCCGAGGTGTGCCGTGCGGCACGCTACAGCCTGATGGGCGGCGGCAAACGGATCCGTGCAGTTCTTGTTCTCAGCGTCTGCGACATGCTGGGCGGCAGTATGCAGGCGGCACAGCAGTTTGCAGCTGCTGTAGAAATGCTGCACTGCTATTCGCTCATTCACGATGACCTGCCCTGCATGGACAATGATGATCTGCGCCGCGGCCGTCCTTCCTGCCACAAGGCGTTTAGCGAAGCAACTGCCATGCTGGCCGGTGACGTGCTGCTGACAGAAGCATTTGAGACAGTCGCCAATGCCCCGGCAGATGCGTCTGTCTGTGTACAGGCAGCGCGGGCACTGGGTGCAGGCGCTGGCAGCCGCGGCATGGTCTATGGGCAGGAACTGGATCTGAAATACGAAGCGTTGGCCGCAACAGAAGACCAGCTTCGGCTGATCCACCGCAATAAAACGGGTGCGCTGATCAATGCAGCCATCCAGATGGGTGCGGCTGCGGCCAAAGCAGATGAAGCACAGTGCAGAGCGCTGGAACAGTATGCTTATGGTCTGGGCCTTGTTTTTCAGATCGTGGACGATGTGCTGGATGTTACCAGCACACCGGAACAGCTGGGCAAGCCCATTGGCAGCGACAGCGAAAATGGAAAGACTACCTTTGTGACCCTTTATGGTGCGGAAGGTGCCATGAAGCTTGCACATGACCTGAATCAGGAGACCTGCACGGAACTGCACCGGAATTTTGGCGAAAAAGCTGCGTTTCTGGAACAGCTTGCGCAGCAGCTTCTTGTGCGTAAAAACTAAAAATAATCCATACAGAATAAAGGAAAAAGATTATGCAGCTTATTCAAAACATCCTGTCTTTCAATCAGATCCTTACGGTTTCACTGCTCGGCTGGTTTGTGGCGCAGGTGCTTAAAACCATCATCAATTTTATCCTGCTGGGCAAGTTCCAGTTGGAACGCATGTGGGGTGATGGCGGTATGCCCAGTGCCCACAGCGCAACGGTCTGTGCCATGGTCATTGCAACCGGACGCTGTGTGGGTGTTGACTCTGCCATTTTTGCAGTGGCAAGCGTGGTGGCAATCATTACCATGCACGATGCCATGGGCGTGCGGCATGAGACTGGCGAGCAGGCCAAGGTCCTGAACCAGATGATCGATCAGTGGATCGAAGTGAGCGAGAAGAATGCTCCTTTCCTGCAGAACATGCATCTGAAGGAGATGGTCGGCCATACGCCGCTGCAGGTCGTGGCAGGCGTACTGGTCGGCGCAGCCGTCGGCTTCCTGTATCCGCTGGCTTGAGGCATTCTTTTTTCACGCAGGAACGCACTACAGCAACAGAAAATCTTCATTTGAAGGACGTGTGATTTATGGGAGCATTGCTGCTGGACAGCATCAATCAGCCCAGAGATTTAAAGCAACTGAATGAACAGCAGGTGAAACAGCTGTGCGCGGAGATCCGCCAGTTTCTGCTGGAGAATATTTCCAAGACGGGCGGCCACCTTGCCTCAAACCTTGGCGTGGTAGAGCTTACCGTTGCGCTGCACCGTGTTCTGGATACACCACAGGACAAAATCGTGTTTGACGTCGGTCACCAGTGCTATACACACAAGATCCTTACGGGTCGGCGCGGACAGTTTGATAAACTGCGCCAGCTCGACGGGATCTCCGGTTTCCCGAACCCGAACGAGAGTGAACACGATGCATTCATTGCCGGGCACGGAAACACGGCGCTTTCGCTTGCGATCGGCATGGCGTGGGCCAAAAAGCTGCATCATGAAGCAGGGCTTGTGGTCGCGGTGATCGGCGATGGTGCCTTTACCGGCGGCATGGTCTACGAGGGCATGAACAACATTGAACAGCTGGACAACCTTCTTGTGATCCTGAACGACAACAAGATGTCCATTTCTAAAAATGTCGGTGCACTTGCCCGCTATCTGACTCATTTGCGCACGACCACGGCCTATTTTGATGCCAAGGATAATGTGCGCAGCTTTTTGGATGGAGTACCGCTGGTGGGCGCTCCACTGAAAAAAAACATCACCGAGTTCAAGACGCTTTTGCGTCGGGCAATGTACCACTCTACCATGTTCGAGGATATGGGCTTCCAGTACATCGGGCCGGTGGATGGCCACAACGTGGAAGAGCTGGAACGCACACTGCGCACCATCCGCAACCGGCAAGGGCCACATTTTCTGCACGTGATCACAAAAAAGGGCAAGGGCTATCAGCCGGCCGAGGCAAACCCCGGCAACTATCACGGCGTGTCGGCATTTGATCCGGATGGAATGCCCGACCCGGAGGTGGCACCAAAGGAATCGTTCTCGACGGTATTTGGCAATGCTCTTGTGACGGAAGGCGACCGGAACCCGAATATCTGCGCCATCACTGCAGCAATGAAGTATGGCACCGGCCTGCAGTTTTTTGCGCACAGCCACCCGGAGCGTTTTTTTGATGTCGGTATGGCAGAGCAGCACGCTGTGACCTTTGCTGCCGGGCTTGCAAGTCAGGGCATGCTGCCGGTGGTATGCATTTATTCCACCTTCCTGCAGCGTTCCTATGATCAGATCATCCACGACGTAAATCTGCTGCGGGAGAATGTAGTTTTTGCCATCGACCGCGCCGGTTTTGTCCCAGCGGATGGCGAAACGCATCAGGGCATTTACGATCCCGCTTTCCTGAGCCAGCTTGGAATGCCGCTGTATGCGCCTTCCAATTATCAGGAACTGAATTACTGGCTGCAGCAGCTATTGAGTGACCGCTTCCATGGCCCACGGGCAATTCGTTATCCCCGCGGTGGGCAGGATGCAGTTCTGGCGGAATTTGGCTGCACCGGCGAAGATTATGATTTCCTGCGCAAGGCGGATGATGCAACAATCGTTCTGGTGAGTTACGCCGACGAACTGGCCGACCTTTTGCAGGCAGAACGTGAATTACAGCAGAAAAGCATTGCGTGTGATGTGATAAAAGCTGTAAAGCTGTATCCCTTTACAGACAAAATGATCGCTGATCTGTCGAAATATAAAATAATCCTGTTTGCGGAAGAATGCATTGCAAACGGAAGCATTGGTGAACATCTGGAATATGCTTTGCAGCAAAACGGATGGAATGGGCGCTTTATCCATTGCGCAGTGCGGAACGCGTGTCTTCCGCATGCCAGTGTGGCACAGATCAAACAGGCAACCGGTCTGGATGCAGCGCATCTTGTACAGGCCGTGCAGATGGCCGTGACGAAAGGAGAAAATTTACTGTGAAGATTCGATTGGACCAATATCTTGTTCAGCATGGTCTGACACAGAGCCGTGAGCGCGCAAAGGCGCTGATCATGTCCGGCATCGTTTTTGTCAATGAGCAAAAGGTGGACAAGGCCGGAGAGATGATCAAGGAAGATGCCAAGGTGGAAGTGCGCGGGCACGACATTGGCTATGTCAGCCGCGGCGGTCTGAAGCTGGAAAAAGCTATGAAGTGTTTCCCGCTTACACCCAATGGCAAGGTCTGCATGGACATTGGAGCATCTACCGGCGGCTTTACGGATTGTATGCTGCAGAACGGTGCCGTCAAGGTCTATGCGGTGGATGTCGGCTATGGACAGCTTGCATGGAGTCTGCGCACAGATGAGCGCGTAGTGAACATGGAGCGCACGAACATCCGCAATGTCAAACCGGAGGATCTTGCCGAGCAGATCGAGTTTTTCAGTGTGGATGTCTCGTTTATCTCGCTGCACCATATTTTCCCGGTGGCACAGGCAATCACAACGCCGGATGCCATGGGCGTTTGTCTGGTCAAGCCGCAGTTTGAAGCTGGACGCGAAAAGGTTGGCAAGAACGGTGTGGTGCGCGACCCTGCTACCCACCGTGAAGTGCTGCACAATGCCATGGGCTATGCTGCTGCAAACGGTTTTGCTGTACGCGGATTGGATTTCAGCCCGGTAAAGGGACCTGAGGGCAACATTGAATACCTGATGTTCGTGCAGAAGAGCGGTGAACCTTCCGTGCTGGACGACAGCGTTGCAGAGCAGGTGGTGGAGGCAAGCCACAGCACGCTGGACCGCTGAGCGGCTCTGCCATCAGACCAGAAAAAGGAGCTTCCCGCATGACGATCTATATTTCGCCGAATCCCGGCAAGACCTCTGCCAACGAGATCGCACTGCGCGCGGCGCAGATTCTAATGAACCATGGTGCAGCTGTTCTGATGTGTGAACAGCCACGCACAAGCTGCAGCACGGCCGGAGTGGTTTATCTGCCGCTGGAGGAATGCCTTGAGCAGGCAGATGTGATCCTGACCATTGGCGGCGACGGCACCATTCTGCATGAGGCAAATCTTTCGCTTCGGTACGCAAAGCCGATCTTGGGCATCAATCTGGGACGCTGTGGTTTTCTGGCTACCTGCGAAGTCAGCGAGATGGAAGCCAAGCTCTCCGCTGTTGCACGGGGAGAGTTCAGCGTAGACAACCGGATGCTGCTGTATGTCCGCGTTCTTGGCCACGATGGCTGGGAGGGCCACGCCCTGAATGACGTGGTGGTCACAAAGGGCCGCCTGCAGCAGGCGATCGATTTCAGCATTTACTGCGATGATATTTTAGTAGAGCACTACCGTGGGGACGGTGTGATCGTTGCAACGCCCACCGGCTCCACAGCGTATTCGCTGGCGGCGGGCGGGCCGATCCTGGATTCCCAGACGAAGGGCGTTGTTGTAACGCCTATCTGCCCGCACAGTCTGGCCAGCCCGGCCATGGTGTTTGCGCAGGAGCGCAAGCTGAATATCTGTGTGGGACAGGTGGCCGATGATGAAGTGTTTATCAGCTGCGATGGCAGAGCTGGCTGTCCGCTCAAGGCCGGCGCAACGGCTGAAGTAAGGCTCTCCGATCAGGTGGTAAAGCTGATCACCTTCGGAAAAGCAGATCAGTTCCAGGCCATTGACCAGAAGCTTCGCAGCAGACGATAAAGGGGAGGCGAGTTTACGATGGCGCGCAGCCGTAAGGAAGATGTAAAAAGCAAGGGAGAACGTCAGCAGGTGATTCTCCGGCTTGTGCAGGAGCACCCGATCAGCCGGCAGGAAGTTCTGCTGGATCACCTTTCCAAAGAGGGATTCGAGGTAACACAAGCCACCGTTTCCCGCGATATCCGGGAGCTGTGTTTGGTAAAAGCTGCCACGGCAGAGGGGTATCGCTATGTCTCCAGCCGGAACGAAAGCTTCAACCCCAAAACGCAGGGAAGGTTTGAAACGATCTTTCATGAATCCGTGCTGGGGGTGGATTACGCCGGACATGTTGTGCTGGTAAAGTGCTATTCCGGCATGGCCAACGCCGCATGCGAGGTTTTTGACGCATTGCAGTGGAAAAGTGTGGTCGGCACGCTTTCGGGCGACGACACGTTCCTGATCGTTGCACGGTCGGAGCGTGATGCAAAAACGATCTGCTCGGAACTGACGAGACACATTGGATAAAAATAACGCGGGAGAAAAGATATGCTGAGCAGCCTGCAAATTGAAAATGTTGCTGTGATCCAGAAGGCTGAAGTACATTTCAAGCCGGGACTGAATGTTCTTACCGGTGAGACTGGTGCCGGCAAGTCGATCCTGATCGATTCCATCAATGCGATCCTGGGAAACCGCACTTCAAAGGATCTTGTGCGCACAGGGGCCTCCAAGGCGGTGATCCGTGCAGCCTTTGAGGAGGTGCCCGGTACGGTGCTGGACAGCCTTGAGAAGGCGGGCTACGAGCGCTCGGATGCACTGATGCTCAGCCGCGAGATCACAGCCGAGGGCAAAAGCACCTGCCGCATCAACGGAATGCCTGCAACGGCTGCGGTTCTGCGGGAGCTGTGCGGAGGACTTATCAATATCAACGGTCAGCACGACTCCGTGGGCCTTCTGAACCCGGCAAGACATCTGGGCATTCTGGATGATTATGCGCAGAACAGCGCGGAGTTTCAGGACTATTATGTCCTGTACCGGGAGCTTGTGCGCATCAAGCGGGAGCTGGATGCCATGATCACCGACGAAGCCGAAAAGCAGCGCAGGATCGATCTGTTGAGCTATCAGGTGCAGGAGATCGAGGATGCCGGACTGACCGCCGGAGAGGAACAGACGCTGGAAAGCCGCCGCAAGATCCTTGCCAATGCATCTGCCATCCGGGATAAGATTGCACAGAGCTATGCATTGCTTTCGGGCGATGACGAGGCCTCCGGCGCAGTCGATCTGCTGGGCGAGGCATCCAATGCAGTGGATGCTGCCGCGCAGCTGGATGATGCACTTGCCGGTGCATCCAGTCAGCTGCTGGATCTGTATTACAATGCAAAGGATGTTGCCGCAGATCTGATCGGTCGGCTGGATTCCTATGATACCAACGATGCGGAGCTGGACGAGATTGAGCAGCATCTGGATCTGATCTACAAGCTCAAGCGCAAATATGGTGATACGGTAGAAGACGTGATCGCTTTTGGACAGAATGCAAGGGAAGAACTGGAGCGCATCCAGTCCTCACAGGAGCGGCATGACCACCTGCAGGCAGAAAAGCTCCGCCTTTATGCGCTGGCCCGCGAAAAGGCAGAAGCACTGACCCAGACGCGCCTGCGCGCTTTTGAAGAGCTGAACAAGCGTATTTCCGGCACGCTGGATTTTCTGAACATGCCGGGCGTGCGCATGACACTGCGCCATACCCGCGGCCCGCTGGCAAGCCATGGGCAGGACAGCATCGAGTTCTACATTTCCACAAACCCCGGTGAGGCGCCCAAACCCCTTGCAAAAATTGCTTCCGGCGGCGAGCTGAGCCGCATCACGCTGGCCATCAAAAATGCAATGGCCGATAAGGATGCCGTGCCTACCGTGATCTATGATGAGATCGACAGCGGTGTTTCTGGCAAAGCCGCCGGGCGTATTGGTGAGGTACTGCGCCAGAGCGCACAGGGCCACCAGATCTTGTGCATCACCCATACAGCCCAGATCGCTGCACTGGCCGACTGCCATCTGCTGATTCAGAAAAATGTAGCCAATGACCGCACCTATACCGAGATCCATCCGCTGGATGAGGAGGGCAGGGTGGAAGCACTGGCCCGGCTGATCTCCGGCGACCACGTTACCGAGCTTTCGCGTGCCAATGCCCGCGAAATGCTGGGTCTTGGCGCAAGATAAACCAAAAAAGACGCTGCAGATAAGGGGTTGACAAGCCCGAAGCATTGTGATAAAGTAGTTCTTGTTAATGGCGATGAAGGGAACAAGTACCTTGAAGTGTTCTGCCCAGAGAAACCCCGGTTGGTGTAAGGGGCCGCAGAGCAGCAGGGGAAATACCTCCCGGAGCTGCAGGCTGAATGCCGTTCAGGTTAATAGGCTGTGCCGCGTGCGAGCGTTACAAACGCAGGAGTGTCTCTCTACTCTGGGGTGTGCACTCGTGAGGTCGTTTCTGTGAGGAAGCGGCAAACAGAGGTGGTACCGCGAATTTTCTCGCCCTCTGCCAAATTCATTTTTGGCAGGGGGTGTTTTATTTTTCCCTCTGCCCACAAACAGGAGGAAAAAATCATGACTCTGTACGAAGAACTCAAGGCCCGCGGCCTGGTGGCCCAGATCACCGATGAAGAGATCATCGACCTGATCAACAATGGCAAGGCAACCTTTTACATCGGCTTTGACTGCACTGCCGACAGCCTGACCGCAGGTCACTTTATGGCTCTGACCCTGATGAAGCGCCTGCAGATGGCAGGCAACAAGCCGATTGCCCTGATCGGCGGCGGCACTACCATGATCGGCGACCCCTCCGGCCGCACCGACATGCGCAAGATGCTGACCAAAGAGGATATCGCCCACAATGCCGCATGCTTCAAAAAGCAGATGGAAAAGTTCATCGACTTCTCTGAGGGCAAGGCACTGATGCTGAACAATGCAGATTGGCTGCTGAACCTGAACTACGTGGAACTGCTGCGTGATGTGGGTGCCTGCTTCTCCGTGAACAACATGCTGCGCGCCAAGTGCTACGAGCAGCGCATGGAGAAGGGCCTGTCCTTCCTCGAGTTCAACTACATGATCATGCAGAGCTACGACTTCTACTACATGTTCCAGCACTACGGCTGCAACATGCAGTTCGGCGGCGATGACCAGTGGAGCAACATGCTTGGCGGCACCGAGCTGATCCGCCGCAAGCTGGGCAAGGACGCTTATGCTATGACCATCACCCTGCTGACCGACTCTCAGGGCAAGAAGATGGGCAAGACTGCCGGCAATGCTGTCTGGCTGGACCCCAACAAGACCAGTCCATTCGAGTTTTACCAGTACTGGCGCAATGTGGGCGATGCCGATGTGATGAAGTGCATCCGTATGCTCACCTTCCTGCCGCTGGAGCAGATCGACGAGATGAGCACATGGAAGGATCAGCGCCTGAACGAGGCCAAGGAAATTCTGGCTTACGAGCTGACCAGCATGGTCCATGGCAAGGAAGAGGCCGAAAAGGCTCAGAATGCTGCCCGCGCACTGTTCAGCGGCAGCGCAATGGATACCGAGCACATGCCTTCTACTCAGCTGACCGAGGCCGACCTGACCAATGGCTCCATCGGTATCCTGACCCTGATGGTCAAGGCTGGTCTGGCAGCATCCAACGGCGAGGCACGCCGTCTGGTCGTGCAGGGCGGTGTTCTGGTGGATGGCGAGAAGGTAGCCGCTCCCACCGTTGGCTTTACTGCTGAGCAGCTGGCAAAGGGCATTGTGATCAAGAAGGGCAAAAAGATCTACCACAAGGTCACTCTGTAAAAAATATTGAACATGAAAATGCCGGTGTACTCCGTTTTGGAGTGCACCGGCATTTTTTCACTTGATGGAGGATTGCTCGCTTGCCTGCAGAATTTACAGCTCGTAAGCCTTCTTCAATGCTTCGTAAGCTGCATCCTCATTCTCTGCGTGGACCAGCAGGGAAATATCCAGATCGCTGGTGGTGATAAGCAGTACTTCAATGTCGGCCATTGCCAGAGAATTCAGTGCACGGGCAGCTACGCCGCAGCTGGTCACCATGTCCTCGCCAAACAGGTTCAGCTTGGAATAACCCACGCTGATCAGCGGGGAAGCCTTGGCATCCTTGTCCAGATTTGCAACGGAAATGGCCTTCATCACCAGCGGAAGATCACTGCTGGAAGCGGTAAAGCTGAAATCAATGGTGGTGCCATGGGGCGCACTCTGGCTGATCATATCTACGACCACGCCGTTATCTGCAAAGATCTGCAGGTAACGTGCCAGGCTGTTGCCCTTGAACTCTACATCCTGCACACTGATCATCATGAGACTCGGCTCAATATTGATCTTCGACACTCCGTACATAAGGATCCTCCGTTCTGCCCGAAAGGCGGGCTTCAACAATACAAAAATATTCAGGTAAGCTGCAAAAACTCCGGGTCGATATTTTCCCGGGCGATGGACTGAATCATTTCCAGGCTGAAATCTGGATACGCTTGCCGTACTCCGTGGGCCTTTGTAAGGGCTTCGGTATAATCGCGGAACAGGTAGGTACGCACATTGGATTTGCCTGCATCATAGTGGGTCACTGTCGGCAGAAGTCTGGGAGAGAGCACGTTGCAACGGACAGTGCCGTCCGGTTCGGTCGTTTTTTCAAGCTGAACCGATAAAATTGCGCCGACCAGCTGATCGGGCTTTTCCTGCGTGCTGATAAAATTGCCCAGAGAATAGGCCGTGAACACCTGCCTGCCGTCTGCTGCAGTCAGCCACTGTGCATTTTGCAGCACATGCGGGTGGGTGCCAATGATCAAGTCTGCACCCCAGTCTGCAAGGTTCTGCGCCAGAGTTCGCTGCGGATCTGCGATGGCATGGCTGTTTTCTATGCCCCAGTGCACACCCACCACCACAAAATCTGCAAGCTGACGTGCCGCTTTTACCTGCTGCTCGATCACATCGGTCTGGCTGGTATAGATCACATTGGCCTGCATGGAGCTGTTCTGCGGGATGCCATTGGTATGCTCTGTGTAGGAAAGATATGCGATCGTTACACCATTGACAGTCTGGAGCGGGATATGACCGTAGTCCTCTTTGCCCTTCCACAAACCGGTGGTCACTACATCCTCCGGCATACTGCCCCAGAAGCGCAGGGTAGCGGCAATGCCGGAAGCGCCTTTATCGTAGGTGTGGTTATTGGACAGGCTGAACACCCGCACACCCGCCCGATAAAGCGCACGGGCGCAATCGCCCGGCGTAGAAAAGCATGGGTAGGTGGATGGCTCCAATTCATCCGTGCAGAGCGTTTCCTGATTGATCCAGTTCACATCATGCTGTGCATAAAAAGGCGCAATATGTTCGTAACAGTAATCGAAACTGTAAGCTTCCTCCCCGGAAGCGCGGCGCTGCGCCTGCTTATAAATGGGAGCATGGATCAGATTATCTCCTGTTGCAGAAAAGCGGACAATCTGAACCAGCGGCTGCGGTTCCGGCTCTGGCGCAGGCTCTGCTTCTTCCGGCTGTGATACAGTGGCAGAACCTGCAGAAGAACTTTCCGTGCTCACCGGTTCTGCAGTCGGTATGCTTTCCTGCAGAAAGAACTTTGGCAGCAAAGGCAGGCAGAACAGAAATACGATCAGCATCGCTCCGGCTGTCCAGAAAGCCTGCCTTCTGGCGCGGCGTTTTGCAGTCGGTCTGCGCCGGTGCTGTTGCGGGGATTGTTTGCTCATCCGCGTCCACATCCTTCCACCATGTTTCTGCCAAAAGCAGAGCAATCAGGCTTTTTAAAGTGCAGCGATCATATCACCCATATTGTACAGGCCCGGCTCCTTTTTTGCAAGGTAAACAGCAGCATTTACCGCGCCGTTTGCAAAAATATTGCGGGAATAAGCGGTGTGCTTGAGAGTGATCACTTCATCCGGACCGCAGAACAGCACTTCGTGATCACCCACGATGCTGCCGCCGCGCACGGAACTGATACCAATTTCCTTCGGGTCGCGCTTCTGGCGGACAGAAGAACGGTCATAAACATAATGATATTCGCCATTGTTTTGCTCATTGATGGCATCGGCCAGCATCAGAGCGGTGCCGCTGGGTGCATCCAGCTTGTTGTGGTGGTGCTGCTCCACGATCTCAACATCGTAGTTCACACCCAGAATAGCCGAAGCACGCTTGCACAGCTCCGACAGCACATTGATGCCCATGGACATATTAGCGCTCTTGAACACCGGCACCGTACGGGATAGCTGCACCACCTTGAGCTGCAGCTCTTCCGAAAGGCCGGTGGTGCACACCACGATGGGCAGCTTGTGAGCTTCACAGTAGGGCAGAGCCTTTTCCACAGCGGCCGGAGAGCTGAAATCGATAATCACATCGCCCTTGCCGTCCAGCTTTTCCAGGCTGTCATACACAGGGATGCCGTTCTGTTCGCCATCCTTTATGTCGATGCCTGCAATCACGCGGCAGTCCTCGCGCTGTGCGATCATATCACACAGCACATGGCCCATGCGACCGCCAATGCCCTGAATCACAATATCCGTCATAATTTTTATCCTTTCCTGCCCGTTTTGCATATCGGCATATCGCAAAATGCCCGGACAGAGCGCTCCGCCGGGCATTTTGCAGCCAAAAACTTATTCTGTAATAAGACCCTCTGCACGCAGAGCCTTTTCAATATACTCCTTGTGTGCCTCGCTCGGCTCTACCAGAGGCAGACGGCACTCGCCAGCTTCCCAGCCCAGCACATTCATGGCGTACTTCACCGGAATGGGGTTCACTTCACAGAACAAAGCATCTGCCAGCGGCAGCATTTCCAGCTGCAGCTCACGGGCCTTTGCGGTATCGCCGTCAAAGAATGCCTTGCAGCAGTTGTGCACCAGCTCCGGCTTGACATTGGACACGACGCTAATCACGCCCTTGCCGCCCAGAGCCAGCAGGGGAACCACCTGATCGTCGTTGCCGGAATAAATGTTCAGCTCGTCGCCGCACAGCTGTGCGATCTTGGCTACCTGAGAGATGTTGCCGGAAGCTTCCTTGATGCCGTTGATCAGAGGATGCTTGCTCAGTTCCAGAGCAGTCTCCGGGGCAATGTTCAGGCCGGTGCGGGAAGGCACGTTGTACATGATCACCGGGATGCCTCCGGCCTCAGCCATGGCGGTGAAGTGAGCCACCAGACCAGCCTGCGTGGTCTTGTTGTAATAGGGAGTCACCATCAGCAGAGCGTCTGCGCCGCATTCGGCAGACTTTGCGGCCAGTGCGCAGCCGTGGTCGGTATCGTTGGAGCCGGCACCGGCAATGACGGGCACGCGGTGGTTGACAACATCCACCGTATACTTGATAGCGGCAAGCTGCTCCTCATCGGTCATAGTAGAGCACTCGCCGGTGGTGCCGCAGATGATGATGGCATCGGTATGGTGCGCGATCTGATCCTCAATAATGCGGCCCAGCTCGTCAAAGTTGATGCTTCCGTCCTCGTACATCGGGGTGATAATGGCAACACCCGCGCCGGTAAAGACAGGATTCTTCATAGCCTAAAACTCCTTTGTATGCGCTTTTGCGCAAAATATACTTAGTCGAAATAGCCCTTTGCGGCCAGCAGCTCTGCCAGCAGAACGCCGCCGCCTGCAGCACCGCGCAGGGTGTTGTGGCTCATGCAGGCAAACTTGTAATCAAACAGGGTGTCCTCGCGCAGGCGACCGATGCACACAGCCATGCCGTTCTCGGTGTTGCGGTCCAGCTTGGGCTGCGGACGATCCGGCTCGGTGAAGTAATGCAGGAACTGCTTGGGTGCGCTGGGCAGGTCAAGCTCCTGTGCGGGGCCGCGGAAGTTTGCCCATGCCTCCAAAATCTGCTCCTTGGTGGGTTTCTTCTCAAAGCTTACAAACACGGCAGCGGTGTGGCCGTCGGAGACAGGCACGCGGAAGCACTGTGCGGTGATCACCGGCTTTTCGGCGTTCACGATATGGTCGCCCTCAATGTGGCCCCACAGCTTGAGCGGCTCGCGCTCGCTCTTTTCTTCCTCGCCGCCGATGTAGGGGATCACGTTGTCCACGATCTCGGGCATACGGTCAAAGGTCTTACCTGCACCGGAAATGGCCTGATAGGTGCACACCAGAGCCTTGCTGACACCAAAATCCTTCATCAACGGGTGCAGGGCGGGAACATAGCTCTGCAGGCTGCAGTTGGACTTGACGGCAATAAAGCCGCGCTTGGTGCCCAGACGCTTGCGCTGTGCGGGGATGATCTCGATGTGGTCGGCGTTGATCTCGGGCACCACCATGGGCACATCCGGGGTAAAGCGGTTCGCACTGTTGTTGGACACCACCGGGCACTCAGCCTTTGCATAAGCCTCTTCCAGAGCCTTGATCTCATCCTTGGGCATATTGACTGCACAGAAGATAAAATCCACCTGAGAAGCAACCTCTTCCACCTTGGATGCATCCAAAACTACCATCTTCTTGACACTTTCCGGCATGGGGGAGGTCATGGCCCAGCGGGGACCGACAGCTTCCTCATAGGTCTTGCCGGCGCTGCGGCCGGATGCAGCCAGAACGGTCAGCTTGAACCAGGGGTGATTTTCCAGCAGCGTCACAAAACGCTGACCGACCATACCAGTCGCACCTACGATACCCACTTTATACTGTTTTTCCATTTCCAGCACCTTTCCTTTCGTGAAAGCGAACTCAATAAATATTTCTATTACATAGATTCACGGCTTGCAAACCGGACAGCGATGCAATATAATAGATACTGTTTATACAGATTTTATGATATCATTGATACGGTGTCCGTGTCAATCATCGGAAAGGCAAATTGCACGCTATGTTAAAAAAAGATTTTTGGTATGATTTACCCAAAGAACTCATTGCACAGGAGCCTGCTGACCCCAGAGACTCTGCACGGCTGATGGTGCTGAGCCAGAAAGACGACAGCATCCAGCACAAGATCTTCCACGATCTGCCGGAATTTTTAGAGCCGGGCGACCTGCTGGTGGTAAACAATTCCAAGGTTCTGCCCGCCCGCATTGTGGGTGTCAAGCAGCCCACAGGCGCTGTGTGTGAGCTGCTTTTGCTGCGTCAGGTCAAGGGCGACCAGTGGGAGTGCCTTGCAAAGCCTGGCAAGCGGATGCAGCCCGGCACGAAGGTGAGCTTTGGTGACGGCAGTCTGACCGCCGTGGTGGACGAGACCATGGAGGACGGCAACAAGTACGTTACATTCTATTACGATACTGAGACCCTTTATGAAAAGCTGGATGAATTTGGCAAAATGCCTTTGCCGCCCTATATCACCAAGCAGCTGGAGGATCAGAGCCAGTATCAGACTGTTTACGCAAAGGAGCTTGGCAGTGCTGCAGCCCCTACGGCCGGCCTTCATTTCACGCCGGAGCTGATGGATACCATCCGCGCCAAAGGCGTGAACATTGCCGAAGTGACTCTGCATGTGGGTCTGGGCACCTTCCGCCCTGTACAGGAGGACGAGATCACGGATCACAAAATGCACAGCGAATGGTACTGCATCGACGAAAAAACGGCGCAGGTGATCCGCGATACCAAGGCTGCCGGTCACCGTGTGATCGCAGTGGGCACTACCAGCTGCCGCACGCTGGAAGCCGTTGCCGCAAAGTACGGCGAGATCCGCGCCTGCAGCGGCAACACTTCTATCTTCCTGTATCCAGGCGTGAAGTTCAACTGCATCGACGGCCTGATCACCAACTTCCACCTGCCGGAAAGCACCCTAATCATGCTGGTGTCGGCCCTGTATGGATACGAAAAGACCATGGCAGCCTATAAGGTGGCTGTGGAGGAACGTTATAGATTCTTCTCTTTTGGCGATGCGATGTTTATACGAGGCGGGAACGACCCGGAAGATAAAAAGTAATGAAAAAGTCCAGAAGCCATGCGGGTTTCTGGACTTTTTTCTTATTCGGCAGTTTTGTACGAAAATCGTAGTTCAATGCCGTTTTTGAGCAAAATTGAGGTGGTAAGGCCATCTTTTATACAAAAGTTTGAGACCGTCTCGTTGAGGAAATCCTTGACGATTTTGGGGTCGATCTTGCGGATGAAACGCTCATAGTTCACATAGCGCTTGTCCAAGAGCTGCTGGGTCAGGATGAACTGGCTGGCCTTCTGCATGAATGCCTCATCGGAAAGCGACAGGTCAAAGGCATTGGCGATGTCCAGCTCGTTGATGCGGGAGTCTACCTCGCTGAGAGCTTTTGTGATGCGCTCACGCTCGATGTTGAAGTCTTTGCTTGCCATCTCGTCATCTCCGTAGAGATAGATGGTCTTCAGGCGGTTGAGGGCGCGCTCAAGCCGGCGCTTCTCGGAGAGCAGCAGATCGCGTTCGCTCAAGTCCGCACTGGACTCCGTGACCGCGATGGTAGGAGATTCAAAGCGCTTCTCATCAAAGCCGCTGCGCAGGTGGTTGTATAGTTCTTCGAGGCCCGGACGCTCGATGTGGTCAACGCGGGCAAGCGCTTCGCCACGCAGCAGCTTCTTCTCCAATGTTTCGATGGATGTCGTTCTGCCGAAGGCGTTAGATGCTTTTATCAGGTTGGCGAAGAAGTTCAGTACGAATGGGCCGAGGGTTACATCGGAGACATACTTGTTGGTGCAGTCCTCGGATTTGCGTCGCCGGGAGCAGATGTACATAGACGGTCTCCAGCCGTCTGCCCGGACTTTATCGGTGGTTGCAGCCATCGTGGAGCCGCAGCAGCCGCAGGTGAGCAGCCCGGCGAAGACGTGGACGTTTTTCCGCTGATAGGTGGCATTCTTGTTGTAGCGCTTGCTTTCCAGAATGACACCGACAGCAGCCTGCCGTTCAGGGGACACAATGGCCGGGTGGTGGTTCTCGACCAATACCCATTCGTCCTTGCCCTTTTCGCGGAAACGCTTTGCGTTGGACTCGTCGCGGTAATTGTACCGATACGTTCCAGAGTAGAATGGACTAGAAAGAATCGTGTGGACGGTGGTCGGACTCCAGTCGCTTCCAGCGCGGGATTTCAGGCCACGCTCATTCATAATCCGAGCAACCCGGACAATGGACTTTTCGGACTCGTACAGGGAGTAGATCAGACGGACGATTTTGGCCTCGTCCTCGGCGATGGAGAAGGTCTTGCTCTCTTTGTCGTAGGAGTACCCGTAGGGAACCTTGCCACCGTTCCAGATGCCATCATTGGCGCGGGACACGAAGACGGCGCTGACTCGCTCAGAGGTCGTTTTGCGCTCCAGTTCCGCAAAGATCAGGATGATTTTGAGCATGGCTTCGCCCATCGCGGAGCTGGTATCGAATTGTTCGTTCTTCGACACGAAGACCACGCCAAGCTCTTTCAGCTCGGCGTACATGACGGAAAAGTCCAGAAGGTTACGGCTGATACGGTCGATTTTCCAGACCAGCAGGTGAGAGAACTCGCCGGTCCTCATTCGGGCCATCATCTGCTGATAGTCTGGACGGTCGGTATTTTTGGCAGAGTAGCCTGCATCCTCGAAAATCACATAGTCCGAGATGCCGAGGGCATATTTTGCATAGTTGATGAGTTCTTCTCTCTGGACGGGCAGACTAGCCCGGTCAACCTGATACTGCGTTGAGACTCGAACGTATATGGCGGCTTTCTTTTCCTCAAAGCGTTGCGCCGCCTTCTTCGTCACATAGCCCATTGCGAAACCTCCAGAAGATAATGATAGCTGAAGAAAAAGCAACTCCGTGCGTAGTGCGGGGCTGCTTTTCTGTTATGCACAAAAAGGAATGATAGAAACTATGCAAAATGTCGGGGGGGGGGTACACATTCAGGGAATCGACAACGGCATCACGGATGCTGCCATAGTCTGCAAGGTATGGGTCCAGCTTTTGCAGCATAGTAAGCGAGATGGTCTTCTGAGGGCCGCACTGCTCGTCCAGAATATGAGTCGGCACGATGTAGAAGTCCCATCCATCCAACACCAACGGGTTGGCCCGTTCCCGCACGGTCTCCGTATAGAGGCAGAACACATACACGTCAGATTGCCGCTTAACCTCCTCGGCATAGCCACTGATGGAGTCCCAAGCTCTCGTTGGCCGGATGCTGAACTGGATGCTGGATAGTCTTCCATCGCCCTGCCGCCATGCCTGAAGATATGCGCAACTCTTGACCTCGATGCGCACTTTATCGCGGGACTCGCCATTACATACCCAGTTGTAGGGGAAAGAGATGTCGTAGGGAGTCCAGTCATCGTTGGTCCCGCTCAGATCAACGCCCAGCGCGGCCGATACGATGAACTCGCAGTAGGAGCCCCGCAGGGTGTTGTTGAGCAGGTCTGAGGCGTTCCAGCGCCAGTAGTCGCTCAAGGATTTACCAATGGGCATATCATCGAAGACGATAAGCTCGTCCCCGGTACATTGCTTCGTCATGATTTTCACCTCCTCGAAAAGTCAACCCGTATCAGCCTACGTCGGCTTTTTCCTCATGTTGCATGGACGTTATGATGACCCGCTGCTCTGGGGTCATATAGCGGTCGAGCAGCGACCACAAAACCTGCCGGTCTGCGATGGACGCCTTCTCGTAGCAGGCGACTAAGATGTTGACATCGGGCGGCGTACGGCTTGCGGCGGGCAGATCGGCACCGACCAAAACGTCCAGCGTCACGCCCAGTACAGAGGCCAGCTCCACAGCGGTCTCGATGTTCGGCGTTCTATCGCCGGAAACATAACGTGAGATGGTAGTCTCCGTCGTGTTGATGCGCTCTGCGACAGCACGCTGCGTGAGGCCGCGCTTGTCGATGAGTTCTTTGAACTGTTTGGCGAACATGGCTTTGCTGTACATAGTCATACCTCCCAATGTAGCTTACTTACCAAGTTTATAACATACTTGTCAAAGAGTAAACAAAACTTACCAAAATTATCATTTTAAGATTGACATATACCATAACGGTAAGCTATAATGAAGACACGGAAAGGGGGTGAGCGGATGAATAGCTCCAAGCTCAAGGGCATCCGGGTCGAGAAGGGAAAGACCCAGAAGAACATGGCCGAATTGATCGGCAAATCGCTTGTTACCTACTCCAAGAAGGAGCGCGGAGAAGTCGAGTTCTCCAATGAGGAAATGAGCATTGTCGCCAAGGCGCTTGACCTGACCAGCGATCAGGTCAACGCTATTTTTTTCGACGACAACTTACCGAAAGGGTAAGTATACGCATGGCGGTTTGCTGATGTCTAAAGTATAGCGCATCAAGGGGGCAAAGAAAATGGGACGCGATGCCGCAAAAGCCTGTGAAAACCAGTGCTTCCGGTGTAGGAAAGAGGCCGCAAAGCACAACGATAAGCTCGGTAGCCGCGAAGGCGCTGCGGAACTGCTCGGAATCTCGGTTTCGAGCCTTGCAGATTACGAGCTGGGCAACACAAAGGTCATCCCGGTGGATAAGGTGGTGCTGATGGCAGACATCTACAATGCACCGGAGCTTATGGCGTGGTATTGCTCGTCGGAGTGCCTTATCGGAAAGAGCCTCGAAATGCCGTCCCCTGAAATTGCCTCGGTAGAGCGTACGACCATGAAGCTGCTGAAGCAGCTCCGGCAGGGTGACATCGAGCAGGTCAAGGAAAAGCTCATCGACATCACGGCAGATGGCATCATCTCCAAGGATGAGTGGGCAGACCTGACCGAAATCCTCGACTACCTCGACGGACTGATTCGGGCGGCGCGGGAACTGAAGCTCATTGGCTCCAAGCTCCTGAACGGAGGCGCAGACGATGGCTGACCTCCAAGTGCTGAAGAAGCTGCTGGCAGAAGAATATGGCATCACAACCGCAAGAGAACTCGACGAAGCCATGAAGAAAATCGGCGGATTGAATATCGGCGTGTTTGCATCGCCGGTAAGAAAGGATGGAACGAAACATGAAAAAGTACGCAGTATTGCACGAGCCGGGTGACATCGTTACGCTGGCCGGAACCAGATTTGTGGTGCTGGATGTTGAGCGTCGTGGTAGCCTGCCGGACAGCCTGTTCCTGCTGGCGCTGGAATCGGTTGGTGCTTCTGAATTTGGCGGCTCCAACAACTACGCAGAGAGCGACCTGAAGAAGGCCGTGGACAAGTGGTTGGAGGACATGAGCAAGAGGGGTCTCGACAACGCCAAGCTCATCCCCCGCGAGATCGACCTGACCACGCTGGACGGTTCCGGTTGCTATGGGAAGTTGTCGGTGAAGGCTGCGCCGCTTACACTGGATGAAGCTCGCGAGTACGCTGACATCATCCCCAATGCGGAGCGGTGGTGCTGGCTGGCGACCGGTTGGAGCGGTCCCAGCAAGTCGGACGGTGATCTCGTCCTGTGCGTCGGCTCCAATGGCGGCTGGAACAGCGGCGGCTGCTCCGACTCGCTCGGCATCCGCCCCGCTTTGAAGGCCCCCTCTATCCTCTTTGAGGACTCTGAGGCCGGTCTGGACTTGAGCAAGATTCCAACCGATGAGCTGCTTCAGGAAATCCACCGCAGACTCGCGGAAAAGGCATGAGTGCCGATAAGCTGGCAGAAGCACGGCAGACGGCGGAAACATCGCTGGGATTCAAAATCCCGGATGTGGTAGCCACCAGCGTTCTCTGGTATGCCCGGCGAAAATGTGAGCTGGCAGAGCAGCCGGAGAGCTACCTTCCGCTTCTGTACGAAACCGAGCTGACCGACTACTATATGCGGTTGGCAATCAACCTGAAGGGAGAAAAGCAACGTGAGCAACGAATGCGTGAAGCCCGAAATTCCGCAGTTCCCGGAACTGACATTTGAGGAAGAACGGCATCTCTACTACCTGAACGGGCTGGAAGTACCCAGCGTGACCACCCTGATGAAGCCGCTGTCCAGTGACTTCTACAGCACGGTGGACCCGGAGGTTCTGAACAAGGCCGCAAAGCGCGGCACGGCCATCCACAATGCGGTGGAGAACTACGCCAAGTTCGGCATTGAGGACATTCCGCCGGTGTATGCCGGGTATTTTGCTGGCTTCCGGGAGTGGTGGGATAGCCGCAAGCCGGAAGTTCTGGCGACCGAAACCAAGGTCTACCACAAAATCCTGCGGTATGCAGGCACGGTCGATCTGCTGTGCATCATCGACGGCAGGGTGACGCTGGTGGACTACAAGACATCGGCACAGGTGAACAGCAAGCTCTGCGCTGTGCAGCTTGAAGCCTATGACAGGGCATGGGAGAGCCACGACATCAAGGTCGATGACCGGCTGATTCTCCACCTGTCCAAGAAGTGCTATCAGGAAGTGCACTTTCCCCGGAGTGGGAAGTGCTGGTCGGTGTTCTCGTCCTTGATGACAATTAAGAACTACATGAACGAGTAATTTTTAGGAGGTTCGACAGATGGAAAAAGAAACTATGGTTGCAACCGTTCCGCAGGCCGAAATCGTTGATGAGCAGCAGCTCTCCCGCGATGTGACCGACATCGAGTTTCAGGCGGAGTCGCTGGTTATCCAGACCGATGAAGATTACGCCTTTGCCGGTGAGTTCGGCAAGATGCTGAAGAAAAAGGCGTCGCAGGTCACGACGTTCTTCAAGCCCATGAAAGACAGCGCCTATCAGGCCCACAAAGCGGTTTGCGACCGGGAAAAGGCCATGCTGACCCCGCTGCGCAACGCCGAGAAGACGGTCAAGCAGGTGATGAGCGCCTATATTGCAGAGCAGGAACGTAAGCGCCGGGAAGCTGAAGAAGCTGCTCGACGGGCATCGGAAGCTGAACGGGAGCGCAAGATTCAGGAAGCGGCTACGCTGGAAGCCGCCGGTGACGCAGATGGAGCGGAGGCCGCTTTTGAAGAAGCCGCCATCATGGATGATGCTGCAAGCTATGCGGTAGTGCCTGCCGCAGCAACCCCGAAGGTCTCCGGCGTCAGCACCTCGAAAGACTGGGAAATCGTCGAGATCGACCCCAAGACGGTCCCGCTGGCGGTGGCGGGCATTGAGCTCCGCCCGGTCGATCAGGCCGCTGTTATGCGCCTCATCCGTGCCTCGAAGGGCCAGATCGAAATTCCCGGCATCACCTACCGTCAGGTCGCAAAAATGAGCTTCAGGGGGTAAAAGAATATGTCTACTGCTATGAGCAAGGCTGAGAGCAACGCTCTCGTTGTCAGCTATGATGTTCTGGGCACGCACGTTGAGCTGGATTTGGATTTCGTGAAGAAGTACCTCGTTCGCGGCAAGGCAGAACTGGTAAGCAATCAGGAACTCGTGTTCTTTATGAACACCTGCCGTCAGCAGAAGCTCAACCCGCTGGCTCAGGGTGAGGTCTACCTCATCAAGTACAGCGAGAAGGACCCGGCGCAGATGGTTGTCGGCAAGGATGCTTACCTGCGCCGGGCATTTGAACACCCCGACTACCTGTTTAAGCAGGATGGCATCACTGTTCTGCGCGGCGACCAGATTTTTCAGAAAGAGGGCTGCTGCCTTTATCCGGGCGAGTCTTTGGTCGGCGGCTGGTGCCGGGTGTACTTCATGCGCAATGGCAAGGAGCGCACGGCCTTCAAGGAGGTCAGTTTCGGAGAGTACAACAAAGGGCAGGCCAACTGGCAGAACAAGCCCGCGACCATGATCAACAAGGTTGCCATCAGCCAGTGTGTGAGAGATGCCTTCCCCAAGGACTATGAGGGAGTCTACTCGGAAGACGAAATGGTTGCCTCTGGTGCTATCCCGGTGAATTACAAGGAGCTGGATGACCAGAAGCCGGAAGAACAGCCCGCCGAGGAAGAAGACCCGGTCATCTCGCAGGAGCAGCGCCAGCAGCTTTTCAAGGCGGCGCAGGCAAACTTCGGCAAGGACAAGGGCAATGCCGTGGTCAAGTCCATCATCGAGGAGATGGGGCTGACCTCTACGACCGGCATGAAGATGTCCACCTACAACAAGGTGGTCGAGCGGCTGGTCGAAATCTGCACGGCCCACAAGGCGGAGCTGGAAGCTGAGGAAGGCACCAAAAATGACGGTGCGGCTGAAGAATAAAGCCACCGGCGGAAAAGGAAGGTGAGGGGATGCCGTGGATAAGCGTACATCAGGAGGTGGACGGTACGAAGCTCCGTAGATTATACCGCGCCATCGGGTGTTCCAAGTTTGAAGCCCTCGGCATCCTGAACTTCCTGTGGTTCTGGGGCATGAAGAACGCCGATGAGACCGGGCTGGTCAAGGATGCAGACCTCGAAGTCCTGAGCCGATACCTGTACGGCTGCGGCGAGGACTGCCAGCTCGACATGGGCAAAGTGGTTCAGGCCCTTGTGGACACCGGCTGGATTGATGTGGCGGCCGACGGCTTTTACATCCACGACTGGGACACATGGCAGGAGCAGTGGTATAAGCTCCAGAAAAACCGCAGGCTGGATGCTGAACGAAAGCGGAAAGCCCGGCAGATGGAGCGTGAGGCCGCAAAGCCTGCGCCGAAGACCCCGGAGCCGGAACAGATGGAACTTCCTGTGGAGCCAGAAGCCAAGCGGCCAGCAAAGCCGAAACCTGATAAGAAATCCTATGCGGAGTTCGTGAAGATGAGCGAAGCGAACTACGACCGGCTCGTGAAACTGTACGGCAAAGCCTTTGCGGATGCCTGCATTGTGGAGCTTGACAACTACAAGGGCGCACGAGGAAAGACCTACAAGGACGACTACCGCGCCATCCTCTGCTGGGTCGTAGACCGGGTTAAAGAAAAGAAACCGGGCCTGCTTCAGCAGGGCGCAAGCGAATCTACGCCGGCTGAAGAAAATCCGTTCAGAGAGTGGGGTGAGCAGAATGGGTAAGTTTGATGGCCTGCTGCAAGGCGTCGTTCGTCAGGCGCAGGCGGCAAATCAGCCGGAGAACGGTGATTACTACGACGATGAAGGGTTCCTCGTATGCGGGAACTGCCATACCCGTCGGCAGGTAGAAGTCAATATGCCCGACCTGAAAGCCGTTCCGTTCGACCCCAAGAAGAAAGTTCGAGTCAAGATGCCGGTGTCCTGCCGCTGCCGGGCAGAACGGCGGAAGCAGGAAGAACAGATGCTCATGCAGGATCGGGAAATGCGGGAAGCACAAGCGCTGAAACAGCAAAGCCTCATGGACGAACGCCTGCGGGACATCAGCTTTGACGGGTTCCAGCAGACCAAAGACAATGCCTACAACCTGAAGCTCTGCCTGCGGTATGCGAAGCACTTCGACGAAATGCTGGCAAAGAATCAAGGACTTTTATTCTATGGCGGTGTCGGAACCGGCAAGACGTTCGCAGCGGCCTGTATTGCAAACCATCTCCTGAGCCAGAGGGTCCCGGTAGTGATGACCTCGTTTGTAAAGCTGCTGGAAACCATGCAGGGGTTCAGCGAGGATGACAGCGCCTTGATTGCCCGGCTGAACAGGGCGAAGCTGCTCATCATTGATGATCTCGGCGCTGAACGCAGTACGGACTTTGCTCTGGAAAAGGTCTACGACATCGTGGACAGCCGGTACAGGGCCAAGCTGCCTATTATCCTCACCACGAACCTGAGCATGACCGAAATGAAAGAATCTGCGGACATCCGCTACACCCGCATCTATGACCGTATCTTTGAAATGTGCTACCCGATGCAGTTCACAGGTCGGTCGTGGAGAAAGGCAGAAGCGGCCCGCAGATTTGACGAGATGAAGAACTTTTTGGAGGGAAACGATGGATAAAGTTATCATCGCAAGCGTTGAGGACCGGTTGACGGTAGCTGCCATCCTCGTAAAGAACGACTACACCGTCCGGCAGGGCAAGCAGCTCCGGCCGGGCAAGAAAAGCTACGAATACTATCTGGAGTACGCTCCGAACGATAAGCCGAAGCAGGCGGCAGGGGAATGAGGACGCAGTTCTGCATCTACGGAGAGCCAAGAGGCAAAGAACGCCCGAAATTCTCGACCGTCTGTGGTCATGCGACAGCCCGAACCCCGGAGAACACGGTTCTGTACGAAAACCTCGTAAAGACCGAGTACAGAATCCAATCCGGGGTTCGGTTTGCTGATGACGCTATGTTGAGCGTGAGGATTTTTGCGTTCCTCTCCGTCCCGAAGTCGGTCAGCAAGAAAAAACACCTTGCCATGATCGACCGCCTGATACGCCCGACACGAAAGCCTGATTTCGACAACATCGGCAAAATCATCTGCGATGCCCTGAATGGAATTGCCTACCGCGATGATGCCCAGATCGTAGATGCACTGGTTCGGAAGTTCTACTCCGACATCCCGCGTGTTATCGTTGAAATCTCAGATATACCGTATGAACAGTAAAGGAGAATGACTATGAGCGACAAAACGTATGTGCTGTCCCTGAGCGCGGACACCTTCAACGCCTTCAAGATGGACTTCGACAGCGCCCTCCAGCGCTTGCTTCAGAAGATGGACAGGCTCCAGAGCGACAGCGCCTCCATCAACTGCAAAATCAGCGTGGCACTGACCCCGGCTCCGGAACGGAACTTCGATGCAACGCGGGAGGGGGACACCGTGCAGGTGATGAAGCCCAGCTTCAGCCACGAGATCAGCACCGAAATCAAGGTCAAGGACAAAACGACCGGCAACCTCTCTGGCAACCGCAAGCTGGTGTGGGATGAGGAACTGATGGAGTATGTGATGAAGGACATCGACGATGGGCAGACCTCGCTTTTCGACACAGCCCAGAGCCGCCAGAATGCTGCGCCCCCTGTGGAGCAGGAACCGCCCCAGCTCCCGGAAGGCATCGTGGATGTTGACTACACGGTCATCAGCGATGACAAGGGCTACATCCTGCGCAACCCCGATAAGTGCGGCATCAAGGACCAGTGGGGCATCCTCAAAGTCCTTGTGGGAGAGCGGATGACGGTGAGCCGGAGTGCAGGCCACTGCTATGCGGAGACCGCAGACGGCATCATCGCCCTCGGCTCTGCCTACCTCGCAGAAGACCCCCGCCATGTGGATGACAGCATTCTGGAGCCTCATCTGGCAGAGGAAATCGCCTGCAACGGCTTCGGCACGGTTCAGGTCGGCGACCATGAGGAGCCGGAGAAGATCGTGGTAGAGTGTCTGGAATGCGGCGGCATCCTGCTGGAGGTGGAGAACCCCAACGCCCGGAAGGGTGATGCCGAATGAGGTACGGAACCTGTTTTCTGTGCGGAAAGACCGGTTGGCTGGAGGAGCACCACGTCTACCCGGGGCCATTCCGGGACAAGTCCGAAAAGTATGGCCTGAAGGTGGGCCTGTGCGGCGAGAGCTGCCATCGGAACGGCCGGTATGCGGCGCACCAGTGCAGGGAAACCTCCGATGCCCTGAAGCAGTTCTGGCAGATCAAGTACATGATGGCCCACAAAGCCAGCGTCGCAGACTTCCGGGCGGCATTCGGGAAGAACTATCTGGAACTCGACTACTACGATGATGAAAGGAGCTACCCTATGAACATTATTGCCATCAGCGGCCGCTTGACACGCGACCCCGAACTGCGCACCACTCCCAACGGAAAGCCCGTGGTGGAGTTCACGGTTGCGGTTGACCGGCCCGGCGTTAAGGACCAGACGGACTTTATCGACTGCGTGGCGTGGGAAAAGAAGGCTGAGTTTGTCGCCCGGTATTTCAAGCAGGGAAAGCGTATCGAGGCAAGCGGTGTCCTTACCACACGCACCTACGAGAAAAACGGGGTGAAGCGCAAGCGAACGGAGGTTCGCTGCGATCAGGTCTTCTTCGGCGAGTCCAAGAAAGATAGCGGCTCCACCCCGCAGGCAGCGCCGGAACCCACGAACGATGATTTCCGCCCGCTGCCCGATGATGATGACATCCCGTTCTGAGAAAGGAGAACACATGGAAGAAAATAAGAATCCCCTTATGGGCCACGTCGTAAAGGTCCCTGCACAGGTGTCCGGCATCCCCGACGGGGTGCAGATGACGGTGAACGCAGCCGTGACCACCTTTGCGGCGGTCGATGGCAAACCGGCTGGCATCGAAAGCATGGGTACGGCAGAATGCAATATGCTTGCCAGCTATACGCGGGGAACGGTCTCGTTCTCTGTCCACGGGGAAAAGCCCGTTATGGTGAGCGTCCGTCTGGATGAGTTGATGAGACTCTTGCAGGCGGCTGCTGCTGTATGTCACCACGAGCAGGAAGACAAGAAGAATGCTGAGGAGGAAAAGGCATGAGAAAGCTGTTTACGTCTGAGTCTGTGACCGAGGGTCATCCCGACAAGGTGTGCGACCGTATCTCTGATGCGGTGCTGGATGCAGTGCTGGCGAAGGACTCGGAGGGCCGGGTGGCCTGTGAGACCTGCTGCACCACCGACACGGTGTTCATCGCAGGCGAGATCACGAGCAAGGTCGATGTGGATATTGAGGGCATTGCCCGGCGGGTCCTGCGTGACATCGGCTACACCGGCGGGGCATCTGGCTTTGATGCCGACACCTGCAAGGTCATGGTGTCCGTCCACAAGCAGTCCCCTGATATTGCAATGGGAACCAGCGACATGGTCGGTGGCGCAGGCGATCAGGGCATGATGTTCGGCTACGCCTGCAACGAAACCCCGGAGCTGATGCCCCTGCCCATCATGCTTGCACACAAGATGGCCTACAAGCTCGCCCAGACCCGCAAAGACGGAACCATCCCCTTTATCCTGCCGGATGGCAAAACGCAGGTAACGGTGGAATATGAGGGGGATGGGAAGCCCCAGCGTATCGACACCATCGTCATCTCCACCCAGCACGCGGACGGAAGCCTCCCTATGCTGATGCACCCGCTGGTGGAAAATGTCATCACGCCTGTTTTGAAGGAAGCCCGTCAGCACCTCCCGTGGCTCGACATCGACACCTACGACCTGTACATCAATCCTACCGGGCGTTTTGTGCAGGGTGGCCCTGCGGCAGACACCGGCTTGACCGGGCGGAAGATTATCGTGGACACCTATGGCGGTTATGCTCCCCACGGCGGCGGGGCATTCTCTGGCAAAGACCCCACAAAGGTTGACCGCAGTGCAGCATACATGGCTCGGCATATTGCAAAGAACGTCGTGGCATCGGGTCTGTGCGACAAGTGTCAGGTCCAGTTGGCCTATGCAATCGGCATGGCGCTCCCGGTATCCCTGCGCATCGACACGTTCGGGGCCAATGTGGATGAGGAAAAGCTCTGCAATGCAGTAGACCGCTGCTTTGAACTGACCCCGCTGGGAATCATTGATGCCCTGAACCTGCGCCTGCCTATCTATGAACAGACATCCGCCTACGGCCACTTCGGCAATGTAACGGGCGGCAATTTCACATGGGAGAGCACCCACAAAGCAGGGCTCCTGCGCAGAACGTATAACACGCTGTAAGAAACAGGGCAAGCCTCTTTCCCCGTGGGCGGGGAAGGGGGCGAAGCCCATGATGGGAGGTTTAGACATGGCACAGGAAGACAAGAACGTCACAATTCCCCCGGAAATGATGCAGGAGATCGTACGGGTGGCATCGGAAACAGCCATTGAAAAGTTCCAGCACGAAGCGGAGCGGAACCGAAAGGCCGTCAAGGATAAGCGCCTGCATAACACCAAGCTGCTGCTCCAGAATTACCACTGCTTTGTAGAGCATAGCAAGAGTGCCGTGTATGAAGCCAGCCAGCTCTCCGAGGATGATGACTTCGAGGAGTTGATGGAGGAGCTGATGAGTCAGAGCGACGGCAGGGTGAGGGTCCCGGTGGTGAGGAGCATTCAGGAGAGTGCTGCCCACACCCGCATCATTGTGCAGCACATCGACCGTATGCTGGAATACTACAAGTTCCGCTGTGAGCATTCCAAGCGTGCGGAGGAAATGCGTCGGTATCGGACGATTTACGACCTCTACATTGCCCCTGAACCCAAGACTCAGCAGCAGATCGCCGATGAAGAACACGTCGATTTGTCAACCGTGTTCCGCGACCAGAAGGCGGGTATTTCCAAGTTGAGCGCCCTGATTTTTGGATGGTTGGACTAAAATTTTGGCAAAGTTGCAAAAAAGTTGCTATTGCAGTGCCATTACCACTGTGGTAAGATACGAAGCGTGAACCGATGTGTCACCCCGGAAAAACCGCGAGTGGCACATCCGGCCTCGTATCAAGCTGCAAAGCCAAAATATTTCGCTCCGAATGCAAAACCGATTGACTCCGGTGGGTAAAGGGTTAGAATGAAGATAGGCCCAAAATCTTACCGAAAAGGTCAGGAGGTACGACAGATGGAACGAAAATCCGATAAAGTCAGACGTCTGGTTGCAGACGGCGACTTCAAAGGGGCTTTGCGGATTGCAAAGGACTTCAGGCTCGGCATCACGAAGGAGCAGTCCTCCACGATGACAAGAGCGTATGAGTGCATGGTCCACGGAAGATTCTACAAGCAGCTCGGCTATGATCTCGATGAGAAGATAGCTGAGGGCGTGAAGATTCTGGTGGGCTTGTACGGAAGGAGCGAGGCACATGATTTACACCAGCCGGTACAGTAACCCGGAACTCAAGACCGGGAACTACACAGTCGTTGGGATAACACGGGGGGCGCCTAAGTTCCCCCTTCGGTATACGCTTGCAGGCAACATCATGGAGATCGCGCCGCCGGGTTATCTGTTCAACGAATACAACCGGGAGCGGTTCACGCCGCCCTACTTCCAGCACATGGACAGAGTGGGGACGGCGCGGATTGCTCAGATTCTCCAGCATTATGAGGACATGGGCAAGCCCGTGGTGCTTTGTTGCTACGAAGATGTCCGAAAGCCCGGAGAGTGGTGTCATAGACTGGTGTTCGCAGAATGGTGGCTCCAAAGAACAGGAGAAATGATCGAGGAGCTGCCTGACCCGTCACCAAACAAGTGGGCGAAACAGCCTGAACCGCAGAAAGCGGTTGAGCCTGATGCAGTCCAGATGAAAATGTGGTAATACCCGCCGATAGCTCAGAAAGTAGAGCACCTGACTCTTAATCAGGGGGTCGCACGGTTCAATCCCTGCTCGGCGGACCAACCATAGGGAGTCATGTTGGAAACAGCATGGCTCCCATTTTTTATGCCTACGAACAAGGGCTTTCCAGACGTTCACGTCTTTGGAAACAACCCACCCTCTGGAAAGCAACTGCTCCAGTCGAAACCAGAGGGGCAATTTTGAAAGAAAGGTCGGTGATATGAATGGCAAAGTTCCAGAACCCCGGAGCGTTCTTCCTCGGAACGCTGGTTGCTCAGGAGCAGAAGTTCCTGAAGCCGCTGATTGAAAATGCCCGCAAGCAGGGGTACACCCGGTTTGTTGAGCCGTGCGCCGGCGCTTTCGCCATGTCGCACATCGCGGCACAGTGCGGGTACAAGCCCGGCGAGATCGAGGCCAGCGACGTTTCGATGTTCACCTCCATCATGGGATATGCTATCACGGGCCAGCCCCTTGAGGAGCTGGAAATCAGAGCGGATGGCTTCACGAATGAGGAACTGCTCGACCCTGCGGTTGCGCTCTATGCGCAGTTGTACCTGCGAACCGTAAAGAACGCCGGGAAGGAATACTTCTACGGCATCATGCGCGATCTGGAATACCGCAAGGAGGAACATCTGGCGGAAATCCGTGCACAGCTCGACAGGGCCAAGCAGTCCTTGCATGGGATGAGCTACCGCCCACTGGATATGTGGAAGCACCTTGAAACGTGCTATGATGACCCCCACTGTCTTGTGGTCGCAAACCCGCCCACCTATGCCGCTGGCTTCGAGAAGTGGTATGACACCGGCGGGCGCATGACGTGGAAAGAACCTGAGTACGGCATCTTTGACCCGAAGACCGGGCTGACTGAGCTGTACGACAAGATGAACGATGCCAAGTGCCTTCTGATGTGCTACGAGGAGAACGCCCCGGGCCTCACTGCCGGGCATCCTGTCTTTGCCCGGTATGGTGTGCGTGACGGCATCAACGTGTACCTGACTACCAACCGCCCGGATGAGGCGACCATGCTTGCCGAGGGTAAAATGATTACCCGCCCGAACGAGGGCAAGCTGGAGCCGCTGGATTGCAGCATCCTGCCGCGTGATTATGAAATCACCCGCAAGAGCAAGATTCAGATTACTCAGATCGAGCGCACCGCCGCCCAGTATTACAGAAAGCTCTGGACGCATAACTTCGTCGGCTCGTCTGCGCCTATCAACATGGCCGTCCTCATCGACGGCAAACTGGCTGGCGTGTTCGGACTGGACAAGTCGGCGCTCACGATGGGAGCCTTCGGTACACAGGTTTCTGATGCTGTGTTCCTCATGTACGGCATGACCGTCCCCCACAAGACCTACCGACTGGGGCGGCTGCTGACCATGCTTGCACAGAACAGGCCGCTGATTATGAACATCTGCACGGATTTGGAGAAGGAAAAGGCCAAGTCCCTCAAGACGGTGCAGATGACCAAGTACCCGGAGGCCAAGGAAATGCGGGGGCTGATGGAGTTGACCAAGAAAGTCCCGGATAAGAAGATGGGCTACCGGCTCACATACGAGTCGCCCTTGTACGATAGAAACGCCAAACAGGCATTGAATGAATGGTTAGGGAGGGAAGAACGATGGCAGAAACAGCGCGAGAAAACCAAGTCAGCAGCGCAGCCGTAAAATATGAAACGGTCGCCGACATGGGTTCCGGTCTGGTCATTGCCAAAGTAAAGCTGACCGACTTCCGCGAGCAGGACATCAATGCTCGCATTATGAAGACCGAGATGCAGAAGCAGCTCACCGACAACATCAAAAAGCGGGGCCAGCTTGAAAGCCTCCCGTTCTGCGCACTCATCGACGGCAAGATCGAGATTATCTCCGGCCACCACCGCATCCGTTCTGCAAAGGACAGCGGTGTGCTGACGGAGCTTTTTGTCATTCTGGACACCACCGGCCTGCGGCGCTCTCAGGTGGCCGCAAAGCAGTTGGCGCACAACGCCATCAGCGGCTTTGATGACCAGTCCACCCTGAAGGAAATCGCCAAGATGATCGACGATGTGGACGATATGCTGGAAAGCTACATTGGCAAGGACATCATCGGTGAGCCTATGGCCGAGCTTGAGAAGCTGCTGTCCCCGAAGGTGGAGTTCGACTGGAAGAACGTCACGTTCACCTTCCTGCCGCACCAGCTCCGCGATCTGGACCAGCTTGTGAAGGTTCTGGGGTCTCTCAGCCCCGATATGCTGGGCGTTGCCGATATTGACCAGCACGAGGAATTCATCGAAACCATCACGAAGTATCAGCAGTTTGCCAACGTCAAGAACACCGGCGCTGCCATCCACGCCATGATTAAGGCCACCGAATCCCTGTTCGATGACCTTCACTTCGATGAAAGTCAGGAGTGGGTGCAGTTGCCCAACCTGTTCGGCTCTCCGGCCATCCCCAAAGAGGCTGCTGATACCATCACGCAGGCGCTCGACAAGATGGTCAAGGAGGGCGAGATCGGCCCGAAGAACAAGTGGCAGGCCCTTGAATACTGGGCTGCGGATTATCTGGCAGGGAAGTAGGTGATAGCAAATGCCTACGCCTCTAAAGTACAATCCGGCGTACCACGATGACTGGGCATGGTCACTTGCTATCAAGGGCGCAACAGATCAGGACATTGCCGATGCCTTCCATGTTTCGCGTAGGACCATCATCCGCTGGCGGCAGACGTACCCGTCGTTCAATGAAGCCTGCCAGCACGGGAAGGAAGTCGCCGATGCAAAGGTGAAGCGGTCGCTGTATGAACGTGCCGTAGGCTTCGAGTATCAGGAAAAGGAAAGCGTCATCGACGTAGACCCCCGGACGGGCGAACAGAAGCCGGTGCGGGTCCGAACGCTCACCAAGAAAGCCGTCCCCGATACGATGGCGCAGATGTACTGGCTCAACAACCGATGCCGGGATGAGTTCTCCCAGACCCAGAAGGTTACGCTTGACGGAGCTGTTCAGACATCCCCGTTCGATAACCTGACGGATGATGAACTCCGCCGTTTGGCTCAAATGGACGAGGGCCTTGATGGCGACGCGGAATAATGTTTCGCCTGCCAAGCGTAAGTACCTCGGCTCAAATGCCCGGATTGCGCTGGCGAAACGGCACTACGCCGATTATGTCCAGTACGTCCACATGGGCAGGTGGAAAAGAGCCAGACACCTCGACCTCGTGTGTGAGAAGCTGGAAAGCATCATGGAGGGGAAGACCAAGCGGCTGATGATATTCATGCCGCCGCGCCACGGCAAGTCCATGACCGTGACCGAAACCTTCCCCTCGTTCTATCTGGGAAAGAACCCAGAGAAGCGTGTCATCGAGATCAGCTACAGCGGCGACCTTGCCCAGCAATTCGGCAAGCGGAACCGCGATAAGGTCGAGGAGTTCGGTCCTGCGCTGTTTGGGCATACCATCTCCCAAGTGCAGGCCACCAAAACGAACTGGAACCTCGACAACGGCATGGGCGGCATGATCTCCGTTGGTATCGGCGGCTCCATCACCGGCTATGGCGCAGACCTGCTTATCGTCGATGACCCCATCAAGAACCGCGCCGAGGCTGAATCTGCCACCTACCGCGATAAGCTGTGGGACGAGTACCAGTCCACGGTGAGTACCCGACTGCACGCAGGCGGCGCTGTTATCATCATCCTTACCCGCTGGCACGAAGATGACCTTGCCGCCCGGCTCCTGAACCCGGAGTACGGCAAGGTTGAGGACTGGGACATTATCTCGCTCCCGGCCGTTTGCGAAGACCCGGCTACCGACCCTCTGGGCCGTGAGCTAGGCGAGGCGCTGTGGCCTGCGGGCGGCTACGACGAAGCATGGGCTGCACAACAGAAAGAGACCGTCGGTACATACGCATGGTCTTCTCTGTATATGCAGACCCCCACACCGAGCTCCGGCGGTATGTTCAAGAGAGAGTGGTGGAAACGCTGGGCGGCGCTGCCGTCCGGCCTGCATGACTTCATCCAGTCGTGGGACTGCACCTTCAAGGACAAGGACGGTTCAGACTTCGTTGTTGGACAGGTCTGGGCAAGGAAAGGCGCAGACCGCTATCTGCTCGATCAGGTGCGTGGCCGCATGAGCTTCACGGAAACGCTGGATGCCATGCGCGGGCTTTCCTCCAAGTGGCCCCAGACCACAAGAAAGCTGGTCGAGGACAAGGCCAACGGCACGGCGGTCATCGACGTGCTGAAGAAAGAAATCCCCGGAATCATCCCGGTGGAGCCGTTTGGTGGCAAGGTGGTCCGCGCCCATGCGACCACCGCTGTGGCTGAAGCTGGGAACGTCTACATCCCAGCGGCATCTGCCTGCCCGTGGGTGATGGACTTTGTGGAGGAAATGGCGGCGTTCCCAAGCGGTGCGCACGATGACCAAGTTGACTGCTATTCGCAGGCGAACGCCTATTACAACGACAATACGTTTGATATTCGTTCGCTGATAACGTAAGAAAAGAGGTGAATGCAATGCTGATTATTTTCTCGGTCAATGACCAGAAAATCACCCATGACCTGAAAGGCCAGCTTGTCGCAGGCAGCGTAGACATTGTGCAGGCCGCATTCAAATTTGACAGCTCGTGGGATGAACTGGACAAGATCGTCGTCTTCACGAGCAGCGCTTGTCCCAAGCCCGTCCCGGTGCAGTTTGCCGATGAGGCGTTCTACATCCCGAAGGATGTGCTGAAGCCCGGCAAGCTCTACGTTTCCGTGGTCGGTTTCGGGCTGGACGGCCGGAAGAAAACTACGCAGAAGTGGGACATCATGCAGGCTATCACCGTTCAGAAGTGTGGCGATGGCGGCGATTGTGACCTGCTGCGATATTTGGCACAAGGTCAGGTCGCCGACGGGAAAGTCGCAAAGGACGAAGAAGTCAAAGATATGCTGGACACTGTGTTTGGCAAATCGGAAGCTCCCAAACCAGACCCCGGTGGCTCGGACTCCAATGACAAGAACGTCAGCGAGGATGACATTGCCACCGATAAGGACGTAGCCGATATGCTCAACAAAGTATTTGGCTGATGTCCTCTCGCCCTTGAAAGAGGGCCTTAATTCGTCATAGCAGCGCTGAAACTGCTGTGAAATATAATTTTGGAGGTATGCAAATGCCCGTATCCGCAAGTAAGCTTGTAACCCTCGCTCAGTTGCAGGCGCAGGCGGAGAGAGTGAAGCAGGAGCTGGCGAAGTACACGCTGGCATCCGAGCTTGGCTCCCTCGCCAAGAAGAGCGAAATTTCGGAAGCTGACCTCTCGGCTGCTCTGAAGTCCGTTATTGACGGAAAGATGGATGCAGCAGACAGCATGACGACCGAGGCAATCAACAGTGCCATCGCCACCGCCATTGCAAAGTCTGCTCATGCACGCTTCGAGAAAGTTGAGAAGGTTCCTTCCAACGATGAGGCGCAGGATAATGTGCTGTATCTGGTGATGAATGCTGCCACCGGGTACTACGACATTTACGCTAAGGTCGGTGAGGAAGTCGTCCGTCTGGATGATACCACCGTTGACCTGAGCAACTATGCGACCATCGAACAGCTGAATGCCGTTTCTGGCGGCATTGGCGGCACGGTGTATGCAGGCACGAAGGAAGACCTGTCTGCATCCGATGATTCGGTTATCGCCGCGTATTTCAAGGCGCACACCGACGTGGCCGTCAAGAAGGGCGATGTCTTCGTGGTCACGACCACTGTTGGCAACTCTACCTACGAGAAGTCCGCCTACTTCTACGACGGCAAGGCGTGGGTGGCGATGACCGGCAATGTTGATGCCGATAAGGTCATCCTGCGCGAGAACATCACGCTGGCCGGCGGCTATACGCAGGTCGGCAACCTGACCAAGAGCCAGAACGGCACGGCCACTTTCTCCACCAAAGGCAAGAGCGTCATGGATGCCCTGACCGAGATTTTCAGCAAGCGGCTCCAGCCCAGCATCACCGCCCAGCCGTCCATCGGCACGTTCACGCTGACCGGTGCTGGTGCTGTTGAGGCCGGCACTAAGGTAGCTGCTGCGGCCTACTCTGGCGCAACGCTGAATGCTGGCTCCTACCAGTACGGCCCGGCCACCGGCGTTACCGCCACCAACTGGAAGGTCGAGCGTATCACCAATGCGGCCACCACGCAGGTGGCTACTGCTGATGCAGCATCCCTGACCGCTGGCTCTGACAACAACGGCGGCGCTGGCTTCATCATCGGCGATGCAGGCGGCGACAATGCCGTGTCCAGCCTGAAGTACCGCGTGACTGCAACCCACGGTGCAGGCGTGACCGCAAAGGACAATCTCGGCGCTGACTCCAGCCCGGTCGTTGCCATTGCAACAGGCAGCAAGACCAAGGACACCGCTGCCTACACCCCGTTCCGCAACGTGTTCTACGGTGCATCCACCGGAAAGCCTGCTCTGGACAGCGCGGCCATCCGCGCACTGGGCAAGACCGGCAAGGCTTACGCCGCCGGTACGCTGACCATCAACGTCCCCGTCGGTGCGCAGCGTGTGGCGATCGCCTGCATTGCGACGGCCAAGGGCGTCACCAAGGTCATCAACGAAACCGCGATGAACGCGGATGTCACCAGCACCTTCACCAAGTCTACCGTGTCCGTCGAGGGCGCAAATGGCTATGCGGCGAAGGATTACAACGTCTGGATCTTTGAGCCTGCTGTTGCCTATGGCAATGCCGCAGTCCTCAAGGTAACGCTGGGCTAAGAGGGGAGGAACTGAACATGGCTGTGAACAATACCGCAAAGGCATACTCCAACATGGAGTTCCCCCTGAGCATGAAACGTCAGGATGCTTTTGCTCTTGACCCGACCTGCGTCTGGCCTTCTCTGGCTGACGCGCAGAACTATGCGAAGACGAGCCCGACCGCCTACATCGGTCAGGTCCTCTCCGTGGTCGTGGACGGGGTTGCCACCTCGTACACCATCCAGAATGCCGCCGGTGATCTCGCCCCGCTGGGCGCTGCGGCGGTTGACATCGCAACCGATTCTGAGGTGAGCGAAATGCTGAGTGAAGTATTTCCCACCGATAACACCTGATAACGATATGGAGGAATGAACGATATGGCATACAATGAGGAAAAGCTGGCCCGCCTGAAGCACCTGAAGCAGCTCGCACAGAAAGCTAAGGCTGAGAGCGACGCTGTTGCTACTCGTGTTAAGGCTCTGGAAGATGTTGGCGCACAGGCCAACGTGCTGGAGACCATTAAGGTCAACGGAGTGGTGCAGAGCATCGAGGATAAGGCTGTGGACATCAAGGTTCCCGGCTACACTGTGGAGAAGTCTGAGAAGTCCGGCGACTATGCCGCTGTCTACCAGCTCATGAAGGATGGCGTTGCCGTTGGCGCGGCTATCAACATTCCGAAGGATATGGTGGTTAAGTCTGGCTCTGTTGTGACCAACCCCACCGGCCAGCCCAAAGGCACTTATATCAAGCTGGTTCTGGCAAATGCCACCAACGACACCCTGTACGTTGATGTCGGCGGCCTGATTGAGTACGTTACCTCCGGCTCCGCTGCGGGTGATATGGTTGTCATCGCCATTGATGAGCAGACTCATAAGGTCACCGCCTCCATCACCGACGGCGCAATCACTAAGGCAAAGCTGGAGACCGAGGTGCAGACCGCCCTGAACAAGGCCCATGAGCACGCCAACAAGGCACTGCTGGACACCTACGACCAGACCAACGACAACATCAAGGATGCCGTCAGCAAGAAGCACTCTCACGCCAATGCGGCCGAGCTGGACAAGATCGCTACCGGCGATAAAGCAAAGTGGGACGCCACCTCCACCAAGGTTGAAGGTATTGCTGATGGCGCTACCAAGGTCGAGGCCAGCACCACCGAAGGCAATATTAAGATCAATGGCGTGGAGACCGCGGTCGTTACCATCGCCACCGACACTGAGGTCACTGAGATGCTGACCGAGGTCTTTGGCGCAACCGCCTGATAACCCATAAGTAAGAATGCAGCGGCAGGGGAATGGACTCCTGCCGCTGTTATTTTTGGAAAGGAAAGCGAACATGAGCGACAAACTCAACACGCTTGAAGCGCTTAGGCTTGCTTCTCTGAAGGCAAAGGGTTACACGGCAGAACAGATTGCAGAGTTGTCTTCTGCGATGGAAGACATCATCAAGGACATCAACGATTCGCTGAAGACCTGCGAAGCTCATGTACAGTCGGCTCATGCTCCTGCCAATGCGGAAGAAAACGTCATCGTTAGCATCCAGAGGAATGGGCAGGCTATCCCTCCCGACAACAAAGTCGTGAACATCGAGGTTCCGACCAAGACCTCTGCGCTGGAGAACGACTCCGGCTATGCCACGACGGAAGATGTTGTGGAAAAGGTCAACGGGGCTGGGCATCTGAAAGCCGTCCCTGTCGATGCTCTCCCTGCGCCCAGCGAGGCCAACGCTGACACCATTTATTTCCTTCGTAAGAACAACAGTGAAGCTGGGAAGCAGTACAGAGCGTACAAGCTCATCCACGGCATCTTTGAGATCGTCGGCTCTGCCGAGGTGGACCTCACCAGCTATGCTACACGGGAAAGTGTGGCAAAGGCGGATGATGGCCTCATCAAGGGCATTTACAACAACATGACCGCAAGCAGCGAGAAATATCTGGGCAGTGGGAACCTGCTGCTGTTCTGGACGCTTCTGAAAAGCCTGCTCAATGGCCATGAATCCAGCATCAACGACCTGCTGGCCCGCGTGAAGTTGCTGGAGCTGATTCTGAGCGCTGATGTTACCGGCAATCCATACTATGTCACCTTCAACACCCTGACGGATGTTGTGGTATCCTCTGGCATCTGGAACAAGTCGGATGGACGTATTGAATTTTAACAGGAAGGAGGAAGCGCAATGCACATACCTGAAGATGAGGCCGAGCGTCGGCGTTTGAATGAGCGTGGCCGTGAAATCCTCCGGCGGAAGAACGGCGCTGTGCGTCCGCATCGTGAGGATGGCTATGTGAACCTCCTGAACAAGTACGGAACCAAGCAGGACAACTCCGAGGCGTACAAGTTTGAACGGGAGCCGGTCATCCCTGATATGCAGCTCACCGGGCTGTATGAGGGCAACGGCCTGTTCTCCAAAATCATTGATACGCCTGCCGAGGAAGCGCTGAAGCATGGCTTCGACCTGAACCTGAAAAGCGACGAGTTGAACGCCTTTGTGGAAGACGCTCTGGATGATCTCGAATGGGAAGAGAGAGCCGCCACTGCAATCAAGTGGGCGCGGCTCTACGGTGGCGCTCTTATCGTCATGCTGATCGACGATGGGCGCGGGCTGGAGGAGCCTGTTGACTGGGAACATATCCGCAGCATTGATGAGCTGCGCGTCTATGAGCGCTCCATCGTGCAGCCTGACTACGCCAGCCTGTACCAGCAGGACTACGGCGGGAAGGGCGTTGGAAACCGGGTGTCCAAGTTCGGACAGCCGGAATATTACTATGTTTCCAGCATCTATGGTTCCTTCAAGGTCCATGAGAGCCGATGTCTGGTGTTCCGCAACGGCGTTCTGCCGGAGCAGACCTCCAATGCAACCTACCTGTTCTGGGGTATGCCTGAATACGTCCGCATTCGCCGGGCGTTGCGGGAAACCGTAACAGCCCACACCGACAGCGTGAAGCTGCTGGAGCGGAGCGTGCAGGCTATCTACAGCATGAAGGGTCTTGCTTCTCTGCTGACCACGGATGACGGCGAGAACCAAGTGCTGAAGCGCCTACAGCTTGTAGACACTTCCCGTGGTCTGCTGAACAGCATCGCCATTGACTCCGAGGGAGAGCAGTACGACTTCAAGACGTTCCAGTTTTCCGGCGTCAAGGATGTCATCGACGCGACCTGCAATATGCTTTCGGCTCTGACCAACATTCCGCAGACGATTCTGTTTGGCAGGTCCCCGGCTGGCATGAATGCCACTGGCACCAGCGACTTCGAGAGCTACTACAACTTCGTGGAGAAGATTCAGCGCTTGATGCTGAAGCGTAACCTCCGCACACTGCTGGACGTTGTGTTCCGGGCGGGCATCGCTTCAGGCGATGTGGCCGAGGAACCCGACTACAAGCTGGAGTTCAAGCCCCTGTGGAGCCTGAGCGACACAGAGCAGGCCGCAGTTGACCAGACCAAGGCCCAGACCGCTCTGGTCAAGGCCCAGACTGCGCAGGCATACGTCGATATGCAGGCGCTCGACCCCACCGAGGTGCGCCGCCGCCTTGCGTCCGATGAGGAGTTTGATGTCGAAGACATCATCTCCGAGGATGACGAGGATGATCTGTTGCAGTCGTTGCTGGGTACTGAGCCGAGCACCATGAGCGACGTGGAAGCCGCCCAGAAGAACATTGAGCAGGGGCAGGCTCCGGGCGGCGAGGAACAGAGCGCTACCGTAGCACCTACGGCCACTCCGCCGACCACCAATGCCGATGCCACCGACACTGACTATGGTGTCGGCGTTCTTGTTGTGCAGGATGGCCGGTTTCTCTGCGGCACTCGCCTGAAGGGCGGCTCTGTTGGTGGACCGGGTGGGCATATCGAGGCGGGGGAGTCCCCGGAAGATGCAGCCATCCGCGAAACGCGGGAGGAGTTTGGCATCACGCCGAAAGACCTCATGCCGGTAGCCTTCCTGAGTGACCTGAAACCGCCGTACTGCCCGTCCCATGTGTTTCTCTGCACGGATTTTGACGGCAGCATCCGGTGCGCTGATGGCGAGATGACCTCTCCGGGGTTCATCACCGCCGAAAAGGTGGCCGAGCTGTCCACTCAGAATCCGGAACGTCTGTTTCCGCCGTTTGCCCAGAGCATCACCGCGCTGCTCGACGTTTTATCGTCAAATCCCGGTTTGACATCGGATGCACAAAATGCTAAGATGAAAGATAGGATGGACTTCAACGAAGCCGACCACCCACGGGATGAAAACGGGCAGTTCGCAGAGGGCGAGGGTAGCGGCTCTGGCTCCACCGAAAGCGGGCCTGCGGTATCTCCCGAAGGCGAAAATGTCCCCTGCACTGGGTTTGCTTCTCCTGCAAGGCTTGAAGATCATGCCACCCGCCACGGGCTGGCTGAGATGGGCTTTGCGACGAAAGAGGAATACCAGCAGAAAGGCATCGACTTTCTGAAGCAGCCTTGTGGCGGTGATGTTATTGGCTATGCTCGGCCTGATGGCGTAGTTGTTCGGTTCAACACCAAAACGACAGAGTACGCAACCGGTGTTCCCGGTGGGCTGCTTAAAACCTACATGAAAGCCAAGTGCAACCGAAAGACTGGTGAGGCACGGCCCGAAGTCGCCATGAAGTATTACGAGTTCAATAAGGAAAAGGACCTGAAGGAGGAAGACGATGAGCAAGGCAGTTAAATGCCCGGTATGCGGGCAGACCGAACTTGTCGATGACGGCGATGTCTGCGATGTCTGCAAGTGGTTCCATGACCGCTATCAGGAGGAGTTTCCTGATGAGGAGGACTGCGAGAACCACATGAGCCTGAACCAAGCCCGCGAGGCGTGGGCAGCAGGAAAGCAGGTGGAGTGAGCATGGATAACTTCAGAGTCATCTACCGCATTCTGCGGTATCTGGAAAAGGCGCTGGATTACGATGAGCCTAATATGGACTGCATCTCTGCAAAGGCGCTGAAGCTCTCTGACCAGCGCTGGGTAGCGCTGATGGAGATGCTTTCCAAGGAGGGCTACATCGACAGCTTTTCTGTGCAGAGGACCGTGGATGGCAGCATCCTTATCTCCAGCTCTACGCCGCGTATCACACTGAAGGGGCTGGAGTACCTGCAAGAAAACTCCCTGATGAAAAAAGCTGCCGAGCTTGCGAAAGGCGTAGCCGACATCATCACCTGAGAACCGAATAACGTACAGCAAAGAGCGATGGGAAACCACCGCTCTTTTTCTTTGCCCGAATTTCCCATCTCAAAACGGAACGGAGATAGATTATGAACAAGGTTACGATTTTTAAGTACGAAGAAAACAAGCCGGTGCGAATCATGAACATCAACGGTGAGCCGTGGTTTGCCCTGAAGGACGTGTGCGAGGTGCTGGGCATGGATTCTACCCAGTTGAAAAAAGTAGCCGACCGTCTGGAAGAGGACGAAAAGGGGCGTACTCAGATTACGACCCCCGGCGGAGCACAGGAGAGTTGGATTATCAGCGAGTCCGGCCTGTACAACGTCATCCTGCGCAGCGATAAGCCAGAGGCCAAACCCTTCCGCAAGTGGGTCACGGCCGTGGTGCTGCCCAGCATCCGCAAGAATGGCGGCTACATTGCCGGGCAGGAGGAGCTTTCCCCGCAGGAGCTTATGGCAAAGGCCCTGCTGGTGGCGCAGAAGACCCTGACCGACCGCGATACCCGCATCAAGGAGCTGACGGCGCAGAACCAGATCATGCAGCCGAAGGCCGAGTATTTTGATGAGCTGGTGGCCCGGAACCTGCTGACCAACTTCCGCGAAACCGCCAAGGAGCTGGGCATCAAGGAGAAGGACTTCGTAGGCTGGCTGTTGGAACACAAGTACATCTACCGCGACCAGAAGAACAAGCTGATGCCGTATGCGGCAAAAAACAACGGCCTGTTCGAGGTGAAGGAACGCACGGGCCGGCACAACGACTGGGCCGGAACCCAGACGCTCATCACCCCGAAGGGCCGGGAAACCTTCCGCCTGCTGTGCAAGGAACCGCCCGTTTTACCGCAGTTCACCGCATTGTAAACCGACATCATGGCGATTGTAAACTGGAAAAGAACCGCTTTTCCGCCGCAATCACCGAAATGGTCGGAAAACGCAAAGCACGAAATTGGCTGTTTTTGGAATATATCCACCTGTTTTTGGATAAATATTCAAAAATGGCCGAAAACAGGCCAAAATCCGCAGGAACGTCCACCGGACAATCCGGCGGAGCGTCCGACTATAACCGTACCTTACCCAACCAAACCGTAACCTGTTGTCAAATTTTCACTTCGTTCAAATTTGCCAACGGTGCGGGCGCGGGGCCGAGCATCAGGCAGGGGCTTTTTGCAACTGCCGCAAATAAAGCCATCCAGCGGCTTTCAACCCTCTGACACAAAATTATCCCACAAGCACATTTGGGACGTTTCCCGGCACTCATCAGAAGTTCTCAGAGGGCATTAAGCCATAATCTCAACTGCGGCGGTGCAAATCGCCGCTTTTTTGCTGTTCAGAACCAGAAAAGGAGGCGAAAACAGTGAATGATACCGTCCACGGACACATGGTACAAGACCTGCTCCGCCACCGCTTCGGCAGTCACGATAACCTGATATGCAAATATTCATCCAAGTACCCTGTGCAGGCGGAACGCGAGTTCCAGCGGCTCACCAATGCCTACATCCGTATCTTGAACGAACTGCTGAAGGAGTATCTGCCGGAGATCAGGGACGCGGCCCACGCAGAGCGTGAAGCTGGTCAGCGCCATGATGACGCTTCAGACCTGATTGCAAAGGTCAAAACGGTTTTCTCCAAGATGACCGTGGAGCTGGAGCGGCGCACCTCTATGTTTGGCCTGCGCAGCAAGATCGAGTCTATGGCAAAGCTCACGCGGAAGTTGAGCATCCGTGAGTGGAAGAAAGCCGTCAAGTCCACGCTGGGCATCGACCTGATGGATGACTACTACACCGGCGAGCTGTACAGAACGATGATGGAACGCTGGGTCGAGGACAACGTGGCGCTCATCAAGACCATCCCGCAGGAAAGTCTGGGGCGTATGCGCCAGACCGTGCTGGAGGGCTATCGGAACGGCAAAACCACAACGGCCATCGTCAAGCAGATTCAGCGGACGTACAGCGTAGACCGGCGGCACGCCCAACTGCTTGCCCGCGACCAGATCGCCAAGCTGAACGGTGACATCACCCAACAGCAACAGCAGGACGCAGGCGTGGTGGAGTACGTCTGGTCAACCTCTGGCGATAGCCGCGTCCGCCCAAGCCATGCTGCACTGAACCATAAGCGGTTCCGCTGGGATGAGCCGCCGGTGGTCGATGAAAAGACCGGGCGGCGCTGTCACCCCGGCAAAGACTACCAGTGCCGCTGCTGCGCGCTGCCGGTCTTCAACATCAAAACCGTTGACCTGCCGGTCACGAAAGGGGGCGATGGCCGTGGATGAAACCATCCTGTAAGACCTGAGAGGGGAGTTGTTCAATATGGAAAACGATATGAAGGTTCAGCGCTTTGACAGCCTGCCGCTGGATGCCGCCTATTTCACAGATGAGGGCTACCTTGTAGACCACCCCATCGTGACATCGGTGGGCATTTTTGTTTATCACAACCCGGACGGTTCCGAGCGCCGGGAGCTGCGGTTGCCTGAAGAAGTCTTTGCTGAAAAGAGCCTTGCGTCCTACAAGGGGAAGCCCATCATCGTAACGCATGATGCTGGCTACGTTGACACTGACAACGTGAAAGATGAGAGCATCGGCACGATTTTGTCGGAGGGCTACCGGGACGGCGATGATGTCCGTGCAGAAATCATCATCCACGACACCGACAGCCTGAAGAAGTACAAAATGCGTGAGCTGTCCTGCGGCTACAACCTGCGTCTGGACGAAACGCCCGGTGTCTGGGAGGGGCAACCCTATGATGCCATTCAGCGGGACATCGAAATCAACCATCTTGCTCTTGTCGATAAGGCGAGGGCTGGTGAACAGGCCCGGCTCAACATTGATGGGCAGGGCCACGACTGCATGAAAGGAGAAAAACTGAACATGGAAAACACCACCAAGAGAACTGATGGCGCTCCCACCCCGGAGGAGCTGGCCGCTGCTGTGGAGGCGTTTAAGAAACGCCGCGCAGAGCGTTCTGGTGCTGCGGCCGACGGCGGTATTACCGCAGAGCCGACTGCACAGACCGCCGGTGCTGCTGAAGGCGAACAGCCGGATGCAGTTCAGCAGGTCAAAGACCGCCGTGACCGCCGCGATTCTGAGGGCGACCCGGCAGATATGCCCGGCGCAATGGGCGTGATCGCGCAGCAGGACGAGGACATCGACACCCTGCTGGGAGTTATCGACGTTCTGAAAGCTGCTGGTACGACCACTGATGGCGCTGAGGGCGACTGCGGCGGCACTCAGACCGATGGCGACGGCGATGAAGGCAACGCCGCGCAGGATAAGAAAGACCGCGCAGACTCCGCCAACGACTTCTGCGAGCTGCTGCGTGTCGTCCGTGTCGGCGACCGCCTGAACATGGATGGTCTGGAAACCATGAGCGTCAAGGACGCCAAGAAGGCCGTTCTGGGCAAGCTGAAGCCCACCCTGCATCTGGACGGCAAGAGCGCCGCCTACGTCAACGCAGCGTTTGACATGGCCGTTTCCGAGATGAACGAGCGCAAGGATACCAACTATCAGCGTTCCCAGATGATGCACGGCGATGGCAAGCCCCCTGTGAAGCAGACCGGCTCCGCTTCCGAGGCCCGCCAGCGCATGATCGACCGCAGAATGAAGAAGGAGGAAAAGTAAGATGGGTGTTCAGAAAACCTACGGCTATGCAACCAGCAAGGGCGTTGCAGGTGGCATCTACGATATGTTCCACTACCAGGTGGACTCCCGTTTCAATGAGGAGGCGACCGGCAAGCTGCATTTCGGCGTTGGTGTTGTCACCGGCAAGGTCCCGGGCAGCAGCGTTGCGCTTCCGACCAGCGCAAGCACTGCTGATAACTTCGAGGGTGTTGTCATCAACGGTTTCGACCGCCAGCAGGATTTGGAGGGGAAGCTCTACGTCCTGAACAACCAGAACGTCGGTGTCATGCGCCGTGGCCGCGTTTGGGTACGTCTGGCGACCGGCGCTGCACCCGCCTATGGTGATGCCCTGCACATGATCGTGGAAGGCGATGAGGCAGGCTGTTTCACAAAGGAGGGCGGCATCGCAATTCCCGGTCGTTTCATCGGTGCGGCCAGCAATGGCGTTGCACCGGTGGAGCTGTACGGCGTTCCTGCCGCGAGCGGCGCTGACGGTCACGCTGCATCCACCGACGATGCCAAGCCTACTGTCTGAGAGAAGGAGGACAAAATCAGATGAACACTAACCAGAAATCCATGAGATACGACCAGAACGACTACGACGCTCTGCTGCACTCCAAGATTCCGGCCGCTCTGGTCGAAACTCCGCAGATGAACTTCGATGATGACAGCGATGCCTCCGTGTTCTTCGCCCGCGAGCTGGATTACGTCAAGTCTCAGTCCTACGATGTGGAGTACCCGGAGTTCACCGCGCTGAAGCTGTTCCCGGTCTCCAGTGAAATCAACCCCGGTGCCGAGACCGTCACTTACTACAGCTACGACAAGACCGGCATGGCGAAGATTATCAGCAACTACGCCACCGACCTGCCCCGTGCTGATGTGAAGGGTAAGCCCACCACCGCCATCATCAAGTCTCTGGGCGACAGCTACGGCTACTCCATTCAGGAAATGCGTGCCTCTGCTATGGCAGGCAAGTCGCTGGATGCCCGCAAGGCTGAGTCCGCTCGCTACCAGATCGACTACCTGAACAACAAGATCGCGTGGAATGGCGATGCCGAGACCGGCCTGCGCGGCGTTCTGTCCAAGGACAACGATGTGCCGCTGTACGTCCCTGCAACCGGCGCAAAGGGTTCTACCAAGTGGGCCGACAAGACCGAGGACGAGATTCTGGCCGACATCACCGGTATGCTGAAGCAGGTCGCCCGCACCACCAAGAAGGTGGAGAAGCCGGACACTCTGGCCCTGCCGTCCGAGGCGTATATCGAGATTCAGAACCGCCGCATCGAAAGCACTGCAACCACCGTGCTGAAGTACATTCAGGATAATATCACGGATATTGCCCGCATCGTCTCCTGCCCGGAGCTGGACCCCGACAGCGTGGACACCAACCCGTATGCGGCAGAAAGCGATGGCAAGGGCGTTGCGCTGCTGTTCAAGAACGACCCCCGCAAGTTCACCATCGAGAACCCGCTGTCCTTCATGCAGTATCCCGTGCAGCCTGAAGGTCTGGAAATGGTCGTTCCCTGCGAGGCCCGCACCGCAGGTGCTATCATCTACTACCCCATGTCCATGCTGATTGCTACTGGCATCTGCTGATTCACCTGTGGAGCTGCCGTGTGTTTATGCGGCGGCTCCTATCTTTTTGTAAAGGAGCCATGATATGAAACTGAAGAATATCGGAAACAAAATCATCAGCATCGGCGCTACCGTGATCCTGCCGGGTGAAGCCAAGGAAGTCACCGGCTATGATGACAACGAGATCGTGAAGTTCTTCATCGGGCAGGGAAACCTGTCCGAGGTCAAGAGCCGCACCGCCGCGAAGGAGAAATAAGTCATGGAAGATGCCGTCAGAATTTTCAGGCTGGTTGCCACCGAGTTCGACGTGCTGAACGATGAGACCGTTGAGGCATGGCTGAACCTCACAGCGCCGCTCATCAGCAAGAAGGTGTTCGGGAAGCTGTATGACCAAGCCATCGCACTCCTGACGGCACATCGCCTGAAAATGGCCGGCTATGGCGACAACCAGTACGGAAGCGTAGGCGACGCTCTGCGCGTTGGAAGCTACACTGAAGGCGAAACGTCTGTCAGCTTCAACGTAAATCAGGGAACCAACCTGATGGCAGATGCCGAACTGGCGCTGACTCCCTATGGTCTGGAGTATTTGACGCTGCGGCGGCTGGTCGTGATCTCGATTCACTCAGCGGGTGAGTGCCGATGACTGGCGGGTGGGACCGGCTGACCCCGGAAGGGGAAAAGTTCTTCCGCCAAATTGATGAGCTTCAGGACAAGGAAGTTTTTGTTGGATTTCAGGCCGGTAAGGTCACAGACGACCGGGGCGTTGATATGGCTCAAATTGCTATGTGGAACGAACTGGGAACTTCGACCGCGCCGTCCCGGCCATTTCTGCGCAAGAGCGTTGATGAGAATGCTGACCCCATCAATGCCATGTGCGCACAGCAGCTAAAGGCTATTACTGCTGGCGGAACGGCCGAGCAAAGCCTGAAGCAAATTGGCGTATTCGGCGTGGGCTTAGTTCAAGAGAAAATCGAGAGCGGCAGCTATGAACCGAACGCGCCCTCCACCATCCGCAAGAAGAAATCGGACAAACCGCTGATCGACACCGGCAGAATGCGGCAGTCCGTCAAATACGTCATTCGCAAGAAAGGAAGTGGCTGATATGGGTCTGGGCATTTTTCGCAGAGCATTTGTTGTGCGCCGCTTCGGCGAGGAGAACATTGTCGATGGCTATGGGGTTTCCGGGTATAAAGACTTCATCACGTCCCTGAATGTTCAGCCGCTCTCCAAAGATGAGCTTCAGGCGCTCCCGGAAGGTGAGAACACCGTAAAGCGCATGAAGGCTTTCGGTGATCTCGTTTTCCATACCGCAGACCGCTCTGCCGGCCGCAGAGCCGACTGGCTTTTCTATCAGGGGCGGATGGACCCGGAAGGACACTGGTATGAATGTGTCAGCTCGCTGGGGTGGGACCACACGATGGTGGGTCACTGCCGCAGCGAGTTTGTTCAGGTTTCAGCAGCAGAGGCCAACCGTATGCCGCGCCCTGAAATCCGAGCAGATGGGAAAGGCGGGTATTGCTGCGTATGACGCTTGCCGAACTGAAGAAGCTGCTTGTGCAGCTCACCCAAACGTACTTTGCCGGAGCAACCGTGACGTATGCCAAGCAGAGCTTTGTAGCAAAGCCCGGCAGTCCACTGGTCACGCTGACCACCGGCTCCGTCAACCGGTCGAGAAACCCGCCGGTCAAAATCATTGAAGGCACACCGGTAGCCTTTTATTCTGCATCTGTTCCTGTGCAGATTGATCTGTTCACGCATGGCAGGCAGGAAGAAGTGGCACCGGGCTTCACCCCCATTGCCGAAAACACGGCTGAAGATGATATGCTGGCCTTTGAGAGCTTCCTGAACTCCCCGTTCGTAACACAGTGGTGTCACCAGCATGACATCGCCATTGTCGTTCCTACGGCGGTTCAGGATTTGACCGGGCTGGTGCATGATACCAACTACGAGTTCCGGGCAATGCTGGAAATCGCGGTTTATTTCACCATGACGGCCATCGGCATTACCGGAACGCTGGACATCGACAGCGTGAAGCATTCCGATGGCGAAGATGACATCCAAGCTGATGATGTCATCAACATTGAGCCGCAGGTGACCCCGACACCCAGCGGCGGCGGTAGCTCTGAAATGACTGCCCATGAGGGCGAATATTTCACGAATGCCGAGATAAATAACCGACTTGCAAAGGAGGAAAAAGATATATGAGCAATAGCCTCGATAGGATTTGTACCGTTGACATCTCGCTGGCGTCCCCCATCTCCAACGATGCCAACTTCGACAATATCCTGATTCTGGGTCCTGCCCCTGCAAATCCGACTGGGGATGTACCTGCCATCGGCGTGTACAACAGTCTGGAGGAGCTGACGGCGCTGGGCATCGCTGCCACCGGTGAACGCACTGACCCTGTTGGCGTGGCTGCACGGGTGGCTTTTTCGCAGTCTCCCAGACCCCACGAGGTCTATGTTGCCTTTATGGGCGACATCGTGGACAAAGAGAGCGAAAACGCTGCATTGCAGACCGTAAGCGCCGTTCTGGAGAACGCGCTGGCCGTCAATGGCTGGTACTGCATCTGCCCGGTCGGTCTGGCAGATGAAAAGGTCAAGGAAATCATCCAGTGGACCGAAACCCAGAACAAGCTGTGCGGCTACATCGACAAGGACCCGGATAAACCCATTGTGGATGTCGGCCTTTATCTGCGCAGCTTCCCGTTCTTCCCGAAAGAAACGGCAGACCAGTTGGAGAACGACATCCCGGCTGAGAACCTGTACGGCATGGCTGTAGCTGCGGCCGTCAAGGCGATGAACTACCACGCCGGTCAGGAAACGTGGGCGCTGATGCCGCTTGCGACCGTTTCTCCTGCAAAGCTGACCAGCACGTTTATCAAGAAACTGGAGGCTGCGAACTTCAACTATGTCATCACCGTGGCATCCAAGAACATCACGCAGGGCGGCAAGACCGGCGGCGGTGAGTGGATTGATGTTATCCGCTTCCGCGACTGGCTCCAGAACGATATGCAGGTTCGTGTCGTGAACCTGCTCATCGTCAACCCGAAGATTCCCTACACCGACAACGGCATCGGCCTTGTTGAGAACCAGATGCTTGCATCCCTGAAGGACGGCCAGAAGTACGGCGGCATTGCTCCTACGGAGTATGATGCAGACGGTAATGCTATTCCGGGCTACACCACGTCCGTGCCGCTGGCAGCAGACCTGACCAGCACCCAGAAGGCATCCCGTATCCTGAAGGACTGCAAGTTCTCTGCCCGCATTGCTGGTGCTATCCATGTGGTGGAAATCAAGGGTTGCCTGACCTACGAGAATCTGTAAGGGAGGGAAAGTGAATGTCCAGCAAGATCAAGACCTACAACCCGAAGGAAGTTATCGTCACCTGCGGTACGCACATTGTCACCGGCTATGCAGACGACAGCTTCATCAGCATTGAGCCGAACGGCGACGGTATCACCAAAAAGACCGGCTGTGACGGCGAAATTGCCCGTTCGATTTCGCCGGATAACACCTACAAGGTCAAGCTCACCCTGTTGCAGACCAGCGACAGCAACTCGTACTTCTCCGGCATGGTCGATCTCGACCGCGACACCGGCAACGGCCTGTTCCCGATTCTGATTAAGGACCTGAAGGGCGGTCTGGTGTTCAGCACGGAAGCTGCATGGTGCGTGAAGAAAGCTCCTGTCACTCGCGGCAAAGAGACCAACAACCGTGAGTGGGAGCTTGACACCGGCGATGCCACCATGAACGAGTAAGGAGGACACCGATGAATAACCTGAAGCAGCTCGAAACCCGCGAAGTAACCGTGGGTGAAAATATCTTCTACATCCGTCCGCTTCCGGCGTTCAAAGCAGCGAACATGACCGGCGAACTGGCAGCGCTCGTTCTGCCGCTCGTATCTGGCCTTGCACCGCTGCTGTCTGACGTGGATACGGAAAAGGAGGGTGACGGTCTGCTCGACATCAAGGTAGAAGATGCAGCTCCCGCGATTGCGGGGGCTTTCTCTTCGCTCGATGGCGATAAGGTCGAGAAAATCCTGAAGCACCTGCTGATCGCGGGCAGTAACATCTCGGTGGAGCAGCCGGGCGAAAAGGTGCGCCTGCTTACGGAAGACCTTGCCAACGAGGTGTTCTGCACCGATGTGCAGGATATGTTCATTCTGGCGTTTGAGGTCATCCGCACCAACTACAACGGTTTTTTCAAGAAGCTCGGCGACCGATTTGGCAAAGTCGCCGAGTGAGCGGAGAAGACGATGGCCCGGGCCCGGAACGCTACGGCGACCTCGACCTCAGCGGTTTCACAGAGCTTGAGCTGAGAATGTACATCCTCATCAAGGCCCGGTTGGCATCCATGTGGGAGCTGAAGAACTGCTATACGCTGGACGAAGCTCTGAAGCTCTATGCGCTGTACCGCATGGAGCAGGACGTGGAAGCCGGCCGGGTAGAGGATATGGCTAAGGAGGTGAGCTGACCAGTATGACCATACGCGACATCGGTATCCTGTTTGGCTACAAAGTCGATCAGGCCTCCGAGCAGAAGGTAGAGGGCAGCATCAAGTCGCTGAAGTCGATGGCCTCCAAAGTTCTCGGCGCGGTCGGCATCACGCTGTCCGTCGCGGGCATCAAAAGCGCCATTGATGGCTGCGTTGAGGTGGCATCCTCCATTGAAGAGATGCAGAACAAGTTCGATGTTGTCTTCGGCGATATGCGGAATGAGGTCGATAAATGGGCGCAGGAATACTCCGATGCCATTGGCCGCAACAAAAACGACATCAAGACCTACCTTGCCGATCAGCAGAACTTGCTGGTCGGCTTTGGCATGACCCGCCAAGCTGGCGCTGAAATGGCCGAGCAGATGACCTCGCTGGCCCTCGACCTTGCCTCGTTTGGTAACATGGACGAAACAGCGTCCGTAAACGCCATGACGAAGGCTGTCATGGGCGAGTCTGAAGCCGCCAAGACGCTGGGTGCGGTCCTGAACGACAGCACCAGAGCGCAGGCGATGGCTACGCTGGGCCTGAAGGGAACCTACGATAAGTTGGACCAGCTCACGAAGATGCAGGTCAACTATCAGGCCATCCTCCAGCAAAGCCCGGATGCCATTGGCGACTGCCAGCGCAGCCTCGACAGCTACGAAAGCACCAAAAAGCGGTACATCGCCAAGCTGAAGGAAATCAAAACGATAGTCGGCCAGTTCTTCCTGCCGACCTATCAGAAGATTCTGAGCATTGGCGCAAAGGGTCTGACGATGATTCGTGACTGGCTCCAGAAGCTCACCGACCTTACGGATAAGCTGGGCGGCTCACAGCGTGTGCTGTCTGTTCTGGCTGCGGCGTTCACGGCCATGCTCGTGGCGATGAACCTCAAGAAAATCGGAGCGGCCATAAACGGCTTTACGAAGCTGGCGCGGGCAATAGGGCTGGGCCACGGAAAGGCACTGGCCTTTTTTGCGGTCTTCCTGTTGCTGGCCCTCGTGATTGAGGACTTCATCTCGTTCATGCGGGGCGACAAAAGCCTGCTCGGAACCATGCTCGAACGAGCTGGCGTAGACTGCGAAAAGCTGCGCCAGAACATCGTTGGAGTATGGACGAAGATCAAGCAGGCCATCGGCTACATCGGCGAAGGCATCCGTAATGTGGTTGTTCCCATATTTGAGGGCATCCGAACTGCGGCGGTGGTGGCGTTTGAGGAGATACAGAAAGCCGCAGCCAAGGTAGCCCCCGGTATCGCTCAGTTCTTCAAGGAATTGTCGAGCGGGAAGGTTGATAAGAAAAAATGGACAGACATCGGTGAATCCATCGGCAGAATTGCCGTGGGCGTGGTGGCTGTCATAGCCGCTGTCAAGGGCATCTCGGCTATCTTTGGCGTGATTACAACCGTTATTTCTGTTGTGAAAGCGGTCATTTCCGTTATTAAGCTGGCCTTTGTTGTTGTAAAGAGCATCATCACCGTTATCAAGGTGGTCGGTGCGGTAATCTCTGTTCTTGCCAGCGCCTTCGGCCCGGTCATTCTGGCAATCGCCGCTGCAATCGCAATCGGCGTTTTGCTGTGGAAGAACTGGGACAAGATTCGTGAGGCGGCAGGCAATCTGCTGGAAGGCATCAAGGCTACGATTGGCAACGTCCGCGATGCCATTGTGACGGGCATCCAAGCGGCCATCGACTGGATAACATCTCTCCCGGCTGAAGCCCTGAAGTGGGGCTCCGACATCATCGACGGCATCGTATCAGGCATCCAGTCTGCGGTAGGTCGTGTAGGCGAGGCTGTAAAAGGCGTAGCCGATAAGATCAAGTCGTTCCTCGGCTTCTCGGAGCCGGAGGATGGTCCCCTGAGCGACTTCCACACCTATATGCCGGACATGATCGACCTGATGGCATCGGGCATCACTTCCGGCAAGAAGAAGGTGAAGGATGCACTGGAAGGTATGACCGGCGAAATGTCGGTCATTGCCAAAGCCAATGTGGTTTCCAAAGCTACCGGGCGGGGCGCAACCGGCGGCACGACCGGTGGGCGCACTGTGACCCAGAACGTAAACATCAACAACCAGTTCAACGGCGACCGTGCCGGGCAGCAAAAGAGTTCTGAGGCTATGGATAAGGCCGCAGGCGATGCTACCGGCGAGATGGCCCGTGCGCTGGCATTTGCAAAGTAGGTGAGAGTACATGGCAAGAGCAAAACAGCCCGTCAGCGTCGATGACATCGAGTTTGATGCCTTGATCGACTCCGAAGAAGGCTATGAAGCGGATGTGCCTGAGTACCCGACCGAAAAGGGCTTCAGTGTAAGCGACACCATCGTGCTGAAGGCCGACACCCTGAATATGACGCTCTATGTGACCGATACGCCGGTGACATGGAGGGAGCGTACAGGCTCCGGCCCCGGAAAGACGGAGGGCGTTGTTCGTCGGCTGAAGGACTTGTATTTCGCCAAGAAGATTCTCGAAGTCACGACCACTGACTGCGTGTATTCCAACATGGTGATTACAAGCATGAACATCAAGAAGTCTGTGGAGGTCGGCTACGCCCGTGAGATTCCGATAGCCTTCAAGAAGATCGAGGTGACGGAAACCGCCACCGCAGAAATCCCGGCCAGCTATGGCAAGTCGGGCAAAACTGCAAAAGCCGCTGGAAAAGCGAGCACCACCGCCGCAAGTACGGCAGGAAGCGGCTCGTCCGGCGGCTCCTCTGCATCAGGTTCTTCGTCCAGCTCTAGCAGAGGTTCCGTTCTCTATAACGCTGCCAGCAGTTTCGGCTTGCTGGGATAAGGAGGGCGTTCGTGGACTACTTCGTCATCGAAGTCCCGGACATGAACGACAGCGTTGTCAAAGTTTCCCTCCAAAGCAGGCTGTATCAACTGCGATTCACATGGAATGACACCGGCGGCTACTGGATGCTCGGAGTGATGGATTCACTCGGAACGCCACTGCTGCTCGGTGTCAAGATGGTCCCGCAGTTTCCGCTCAACCTGCTGTTCGGCCGGGATGATATGCCCAGCGGCATCTTCGCTGTCCTGACCGAAAAGGAGAGCGTCGGTCGGCAGGATTTTGCCGATGGGACGGCTCGTTTTGTGTTTGTCCCGGCATGATGCTGGAACAAATCATCCGGTAAAATCAATTCTCATTTTGAACAAATCTTCGATGGCGGGTTTGACAATTCGTTCTCAGAAAGTTCCAGACAAATTTCCATATACTTTTACTGGTAAAGTCCGGGTTTAATCAGAGGCTTTTCAGAGGTTTTGGGATGAATGTCGCTCAAAATGGCCGATTTTACACAAAATCCGTTGGATTGTCCGCCGGACAGTCCTCGGACTGACCAAAACGGGAAACTTTTGCAAAACGCTCATATCATTGGTCACTTTCATTGCATTACCAGAACGGTAAGTTAGAATGAAGATGTGAACCGGGCAAACAAAAAAAGAACCAGCGGTAAGCCGTCAGAAAGCACCGCTGGTTCCAATCTCTTGCCCGGAACGATATGAAGAAGTCCCGTTGTCGTAATTATATCATACCAGCGGGCTTCTTTCAACATCAAAAGGAGTGAGCTGATATGAGTGACAACGATCTTGAACGCGAAGTTATCCGCATGGGTGATGTCGGTGTCGCAATCGACATGGTGGACAGCAACCTTGCAGATGGCAAACTTGAGCAGGCGGAACGCGCCGTTGTGATTCTTCGAGAAATCTTCGATGCCCGCAACAAGGGGCTGCGGAGCTGCTTCTACGGAGGTGATCGGAATGCCTGAAAGCATGACCTTTACCGACAAGAGCAAGCGGGAAATCCATGTGATTTATGAATCCGATGGTACGCCGCTCTTTTGCAGCAAGGATATTGCGACGGCAGCGGGGTATAAAGCCCCCAGCAAGGCTGTGAGCCAGAACCGTTGCAACGTGGATGCGGTGAAATACTACGCCGACTGGCAGACGGACACGAAGCGGGGAAAAGTGATGGCCTACTTCTTCACTGCGGAAAATGCCATCAAGTTTATGAACAAGAAACCTATTCTGAACGATGACTGCAAGTGGATTATCAACACGGTCATTCCGCAGGCGCAGGAAGTCGGATGCAGGATGGCGGCTGATAAGCTCAGAGCAGAAAAATCTGAGCAGGATGCTCCGCAGAAGCCGCCGGCCGGAAAGAAAGAATCCATCGTGGAACGTCTGGACAATATCATTTTGGAATGCGTTTTGCTGAAGAAGGAACTCAGCAAGGCGAAGTAAGAGGAAACCTTCAGGGCTGCGGAAACGCGGCCTTTTTTGTTGCCATCGAAAGGGGAGAATGCCGTGAAAAATTTCGACAGGCAGTACCGGCTGGCGGCGGGCAAGGCAGGCTCGACCGGGTTTGAAATTGGCAGCGGCAAGCGACCGCTGCACGTTTCGTTTTCGGTAGAAAAGGCCGACACCAACAGCCAGAATACGGCCAAAGTGACCATCTGGAATCTGAGCGACGAACACCTTGCAGAGCTGAGTAAAAACGACTGCGTGGTCGTACTCCATGCGGGGTACGGCGACACCCGTCCGCTCATCTTCACCGGCGTGGTCACATTTGCCACGACGAAAGCTGACGGAGCAGACAGGTCAACGGAGATCGAGCTGGTGGATAACCGCATTGAAGTCCGCGACACCTACGTTTCCGTCAGTTATTCCGGGGCTGTGAACTGCAAGACCCTGATTCAGGACGCCGCAGACCAGATGGGCGTGACGGTTTCATTTTCCTACAACGCAGAGTTCAAGGACATCCCCAATGGATACAGCTACGTTGGCCCAGCCAGAAATGTGCTGACGAAAGCCTGTGAAACCAGCGGGCTGGTCTGGAGCATCAACAACGGCGTCTTGCAGGTCAAAAAGCCGGGCGATACGATGAGCCGCGAGGTGTATGAGCTTTCGGCAGAAACGGGCTTGCTTGGTCTCCCAGAGCGTGTCCAAATCTCCAATGAGGACAAGGGATACAGCTACGGCTGGGACGTGGAGTACCTGATGAACGCCGCAATCGGGCTGGATGATTATGTGTACCTGAACAGCAAAGTAGTCAAGGGTTATTTCCGGGTCTACTCGGTGCGGATTGAGGGCGACAACATGGAAGGGTCATGGAGCTGCACAGCCCGTCTGCTGGAGGTGAAGCAAGAATGATGCAGGAGTTTGTTGACCAGATCAATAAAAGCGCCCGCAGCGCGACGGAGGATATGCACACCGTCCTGCCGGGCGAGATAAAAAGCTACGACCCGGACAAGGGCGTTGCCACCGTTCTGCCAAAGGCAAAGTTCGCAAAGCCGGATGGCAGCACGATGGACTTCCCAGAAATCTCAGGAGTCCCGGTCATGTTCCCGCAGAGCAAAAACGTCACTATCGCATGGCCCATCAAGAAAGGCGATGGATGCCTGCTGGTTTTCAGCGAACAGGCGCTCGATTACTGGATGTACGGCAAGGAAACTGACACCAAGTTGAAGTTCGACTTGACCAACGCCATTGCCATTCCGAACCTCACATCTGGCGGCAACAGCACCATGAAGTTGGCCTGTGATGAGGATGCCGTAGCCATTGCCGCAGGCGATACAAAAGCCAAGATCACGCCCAAGACCGCAGAACTGACTCTCGGTTCGGCCAAGGTCGAAGTGGAGCCGAGCCTTGTGCAGATCACAGTCGGCGGCACGGTGCTGGCAATTTCACCCGACGGCGTGGACATCACCGGAAAGCTCACGGTCAAGGGTGGCATCACCGCAAGGAATGATGTCAAGGCATCCAACGGCAGTATCAGCCTTGCAAACCACGTCCACAGGGGCGACAGCGGCGGCATGACCGGGAAGCCGCAGTAAAGGAGGGAAAAGCGTGATAGACCTGAAGCTCGATGCCACCGGGGACTTAGAACTCTCGGCGGCAGGCGACATTTCAGCTACGGACAGCATCATGCAGGCTGTCCGTATTCGTTTGCTCTGGTTCTTCGGAGAGTGGCGGCTGATGCCTTCGCTCGGCTTTCCGTACTTTGAGAACCTGCTGGTCAAAAATCCGAATGAGTCCAAGCTCCGGCATCTTATCCGGGAAACCGTGATGTCTGTCGATGGAGTGACGGATGTATCGGAAATCCTGTTCAACATCGACAAGAAAAGCCGTAGGGCATCCGTGGAGATCACGTTCAACACGGATGAGGACAGCTTTAGAGAGGAGGTCAAAATCCCGTGGCAAAATATGGCCTGACCCCGCAGGGGCCAAATCCGAAACGCCTTGATGTCATCCTTGAGGATATGCACAGCAAGATGACAGACCGCCTCGGCGTAAATACCCGGCAGAACCCGCAGTCTTTGCTGAATCACATTCTGACCAACGTCGCAGATGAGATTGCAGAGCTTTGGGAATTTGGCGTAGATGTGTACCACTCGCAGTACACATCCAGCGCCACAGGCGTAAGTCTGGACTATGCCGCACAGTTTGGCGGCTCCACCCGTGAAATGGCGGCGAAGTCCTATTACAGCATCCTCTGCACCGGTCTGGATGGAACAACCATTCCGGCAGGAACAGTGATTGCATCCGATACGAACCCTGCAACAAGTTTGACGACCACAGTAGATGCAGCCATCACAAGGTCGGCGTTCAACAAGGCAACCGTCGTCCTTGCTTCACCGGCGGCTACAACGGCCCTTGGGGTAGCTCTTAACGGAAACCTATACACCATTACCCCTGACCCAAAACAAAGCACCAGCGAAGTCCTAGAGGCTCTGGGGACAGCCATCACGGATAAGGACTTTCATGTGACGGTCATCAACGACACCATCGTGATCGAGGCAGTTGATGAAACCAGCTCCAATACGCTGGTCCTGTCCGAAAATCTGACCACTGTTTCCGTGGGCAGCATCGTCACATTTGAGACTGCCGAGCCGGGCGACATCTTCATTCCGAATGGCGTAATTACGAAGATCACGAAAGCTGTTCCGGGCATGGAGTCCGTGGTCAACGTGGGAAGTTATGTTGCCGGTCAGCTCGCAGAGAGCGATGTGGAGTTCAGAAAGTCCTACACGAACAAAATCTACAACCGCTCGTCTGCCATGCTGGAAAGCATCAAGAGCGCCATCCTGAAGAATGTGCAGGGTGTGGTGAGCGTAGCTCCCTATGAAAACTGCACAAATGAAGTCGATTCTGCCGGCCGGTGGCCGCACAGCATCGAAGTTGTGGTCGAGGGCGGCGACGCAACAGAAATTGCCCAGCAAATCCTGAACACAAAGGCAGGCGGCATCAATACTTTCGGCAGCGTAGAAACCACCCTGCACGGCGTTTACGGCGAAGACATCGTGGTGCGCTTCAACCGGCCGACGTACGTCAAGGTCTGGTTCAAGGTTGGCGTCACTCTGAGTCCGAACACAAATCCGCCTACCAACTATGTCGAGCTTGTCAAAGAGCAGATTTTGGAGAAAATGAGCGTACTGGGGGCGGGCGAGAACGTCATCCCGCAGAAGTTCAACCTTCAGGTGTCTGGCATCGACTACATCGACGTATGGTTGTTTGCAACACCGAATGACGGCGATATGCCCACTGGCTACACCCAGCGCAGCGTGTCCATCTCGGCACGGGAGCGGGCCGTTACGGACGAAAACAGGATTGAGGTGGTCATGGATGGCTGATTACGTCCAGAAGCTCCGGGATGATCTTGTGGAGCAGTTCAAGGGCAAGCCGGTCATTGACGCGCTCATGGAGGCCGTTGGTGATGAGCTGAACGAGGTTCGACAGTTCTACGAAGACCTGCGCGACAAGCGGAATATCCAGACCGCAGTTGGGAAGCAGCTTGATGGCATCGGCGACAATGCGGTTCTGACCCGCCTTGAAGCCGGTGCTTTGGCCTGCGCCAAAGAATCTGTGTATGTACTGGATGATGATGCCTACCGGACGTACCTGATATACAAAATCTGGAAGAACACCAACAACTGCACCTACTATGACATCATCCGGGCGTTCAAAATGTTCTGGGACAAGCCCCTGCATTACCGCGAGGACCCGGCCATCCCGGCCACCATGATTTTTGAAACCGATGCCCTGACACCGGAAGCTGACGTTTCAAAGCTGCTGAACGCTCCGTTCATCAAGGCGGCGGGTGTGGCAATTCTGGTGGTGGCGAACACCGAGGCTCCTGAAATGGTTGCAGATGTGCCGGTCGAGGGCATTCTTGGCCGGGGCTATACGACAACGACCCTGCCGGAGATCGAAACCGGCGAAGCATTCATCGACACCGTGCTGCCGGTTCCGGCTGCACAGAACATCACGCAGACAAAACTGCCTGAACTTGAGGAGGATGAGTTATGAGCTACTATGGTTTTGTTGTTACTGACAGCGGCCGAGAGCTGATTGCCAAGCTGGTTGCCGGGCAGCAGCTCCCGATTTCCAAGATTATGGTGGGCAGCGGCACTATCCCGGATGATGTGAAGCCGGCCGCGATGACCGCGCTGGTCGAGCCGGTGGCCGCTGGCACATCGACCGCCCCGGTCTATGATGGGGCCAGCGTCCGCATGATCGTGGAGTACCGCTCCGACCTGAACGGCGGGCTTGACCACGGATTTTGGCTCCGGGAGTTCGGCGTGTTCGCATTTGACCCGGACAAGGGTGAAGTCCTCATCTACTATGGCACGCTGGGTGACTACCCGCAGTACGTCAGCGCTGCATCCAATACCGGCGTGGATGTCCGCCGCTTCCCGGTGTGCATCGTCATCGGCGAGGGGCTGGGAGTCACCGTAGACTACAAATGCGAGGCGTGGATGACGGCGGAAGATGTGGAGCAGTATTGCTCGGTCACGATGCTCCCGGCATTCCTGAAGGAAGCGCAGAAGCTCGTAGATGCCCACAACGACGATGAGGAGGCTCACCACTCCATCCAGAACAACATCTCCGACGTGTCCGCCCGGCTGGCTCTGCTGGAGCTGATGTTCAATACCTCCGTCACCGGCAATCCGTTCACGGTCACATTTGAGACGCTGGACGGCACGGTGGTAGAGGGCGTCTGGAACACCACGGCAAAGAGGATCGAGTTCTGATGGAGCACATTGAATTTTCATGTCCGCCAGGTGAGCTGTCCTGCATCATCGGGAATTTGTTCGTCAGCCTTGAACCTCCCTGCAAATATGTGCGAAGTACGCACCTGATGCTCTGCGGCATCACTCACAGCGGAAACAGCGGTCGCCTGACTGTTTTGGGCGACCGCTGCTCTTTCTATGGGCTTTCCAGCGATTTGGAGGCGGCGAGGAATGGCCCCTGCCTCGAAAGAAGGTGTGACCGTGGCTGACAAAGAATATCTCCTCGGAAACAAGGCACGGGAGCTGCTGAAATACACGAACCAAGCGACGAAAACGGTGGCCGAGGATATTTCACGCAAAGACGTTCGGCAGATTTTCCAGAAGATAGCCGCGCTTGACGACATCCGGGACGTCCAGAAGGTCTGCTCTGAGTCCATCGCATATCTCGACCGAACGCACCGGGAGGGCTTCACAAAGGCGCTCTATCGCTGCTACGGCGAAGATATGCGTCTGATTGCCAAGAGCATCGTTCGGGACATTCACGCGGCCAACGGAAAGATGTTCCAGACTGAGTACGAGGAACGCCTGCGGCTGCTTGGCGTAGTCCTCGACGAATGCTCTTTGCTGAATGAGTATATCCAGCTCGTTCTGAACGACGGAGTTATTTCCATAAGCAAAAGTGCCGTCTGGACCCGGAAGGTTCAGGACGTAAAGAATATGGTTCTGTCGTGGAAGCAGAAGGACACCGCTCGCGCTGAAAAGCTCCGGGAGCAGGCCCGTCAGGCAGAACTCAAGCAGCAGGCGGCGATGGTAAAGGCTATCGTCCGCGAACTCCTGAAAGAACAGGAAAAATCAAGGTATCCTGCGGGTTCCCCGCTTGATATAGGGTGCGACTCGAATCGGCCACCAACTGGTGGCTCCGCTCTCCGAACTGCAACAACAACTCCAACAACGCCCTGTACGTCAACTCCAATGGCGACTGGAACAACAACAACTGCTCCAACTCGAACGGCATCCGCCCCGCTCTGATGGAAAAGCGAGATGAGTAACCCGGCAACGGGCGAAAACAGTGCACCCATCATCAAAGGGAGTCGCATCCTGTCGGAAGCCTTTATGGCGGACGATAAACACATCATACCGAGGCAGGCCGTCCTCTGCGGGCGCAGCCTGCTGCCGCGAGGAAGCGGACCGGTATTAGACGAACGCCCGGCTGGGAGCTTCCTCTACCACCTCAGCCGGGGGAAGAAAATAAGTGTGAAGACACATGACATATCAGGAAATGTGCGAGTTCCAGACCCTCTATGAGGCATATCTGGAAGCACGAAAGGGTAAGAGGAGCAAGCCGGGAACGGCTCAATATGAGGCCAACGCTCTGATCTGCACCGATAAGCTATCATACGTTCTGAACCAAAAGACCTACAAGCCCAGCGGCTTCGAGGTCTTTTATGTTTATGAGTCGAAGAAACGGCTTGTGCAGGCTCCCGCTTTTGTGGACAAGGTAGTCCTCCATGCACTAACGGACAATGTTTTGTACGACACGATCTGCACCAGCTTCATCCGCGACAACCACGCTTCGCAGCGCGGAAAGGGGACACTGGATGCCATCGTGCGCCTGAAGGGCCACATGGTCGATTACTACCGCAAGAACGGCAACGCAGACGGATGGGTGCTGAAGTGCGATGTTCACCATTTCTTCGCCTCCATCGACCATGACATCCTGAAAGCAAAACTGCGGGCCTTGATGCAGAAGCGCGGCGTAGATATGGCGTTCTATGACCTTATGTGCATCTACATTGACAAGACCGACGGCCTGCCCCTTGGGTATCAGACCAGCCAACTGCTTGCCCTGATGTTCCTTGACGAGTTCGACCATTACATCAAGGAAGACCGGGGATGCCACTATTACGGACGATACATGGACGATTTCTACGTCATCGCCCGGACAAAGCGGGAACTTCAGCTTCTTTTGAAGGACATTGAGCGTTGGATGAGCGACCTCCACCTCGAACTCAATTCTAAGACAGCAATTTTCCCCTTGAAAAACGGGCTGGATTTTCTGGGCTTCCATAGCTACCTGACGGAAAGCGGAGCCTGCGTCCAGAAGCTCCGCCGCTCGGAGATTCAGCGCATCCAGACCCGCGTCAAATACTGGGAAAAAGCCTACCCGGCAGGGGAAGTGACCAGAGAAGCTGTTATCACCAGCTTCGTAGCGTGGGATGCCTTTGCATCCTACGGTGACACCTACGCATTACGGCTGAAATACGCCAAGAAGGTCTCGGTAATCATCGGCGTGGACGTAAAGCCTCGGAGGAAAATCAACTCCACGAGGAGCGTCCGTGCCTTGCGCCGGGTAAAGCAGGAACAGAACATTCGCCGGAAAAGAGGTGACATTACGCCCCGCAAAGATCTGTTCCAGCCCGAACCGCGTCCCGACAGCATTCCGCCGTGGATGTAATACACAACAGGAGGTTCTTTTTTATGGCTTATGTGACCTTGAGTTCCAAAGCAATCGGCAGCACCATCAAGCTGAAAGTAAATGGTTCTGCCAGAAACTTCATCGTTGTCCATCAGGGCAAGCCGTCCAGCGTCTATGACGATAGCTGCAACGGCACATGGCTTCTGATGCAGGACATCTATGAAAACCGTGCATGGCACAGCTCGAACACCAACGATTATGCCAACAGCACCATCCATTCCTACCTGAACAGCACGTTCCTGAACCTGTTCGAGTCGAACATCAAGAACGCCATCAAGCAGGTAAAGCTCCCGTACCGCAAAGGCAGCGGCACGTCTACGACCGTCACCAGCGGCTCGAACGGCCTGTCTGCAAAAATTTTCCTGCTCAGTGCGACCGAAACGAGCTTCGACTTCAGCTATATGCCGAGCGGCGAAGGCGCGGAGCTGGCCTATTTCAAGGGCTGCGCGGACAATAGCTCGGATTCTAAGCGTGTCGCATATCTCAACGGCTCGGCCACCGGCTGGTGGCTCCGCTCTCCGGACTGCCACAACTACTCCAGCGGCGTCCTGTGCGTCAACTCCAGTGGCGACTGGTACGGCGGCGACTGCTCCTACTCGGGCGGCATCCGCCCCGCTTTGATTTTGCCCTCTACTCTCTTGGTGTCTGACGATGGCACGGTCTCGACTAATACCGCGCCCTCGACTCCGGGGAGCATTTCCGTCCCTTCGTCCATCATGGGCGGCACGAACATTTCGATCTCGTGGGCAAAAAGCTCTGATGCTGAGAGCAATCTCGCCGGCTACAAGGTAGAGCGTTCGACCAACGGCGGCAGCTCGTGGAGTCAGATTTATCAGGGTACGGCCACCAGCACCACGAACAACGTCGCCTTCGGCACCACGTCCGTGATGTACCGCGTCAAGGCATACGACACCGAGGGTCTGGAGTCTGGCTGGCGCACCAGTTCGCAGGTGACGGTGGTCAACAACAACGCTCCGTCTGCGCCGCCGTCCATCGCGGTGCCGAATGATGTCAAGGGCGGCAGCACGCTGGTGATCTCGTGGACTGCGGCCAGTGACAGCGATGGCAACCTGAGCGGCTACATTCTGGAGCGCAGCACCGATGGTGGCTCCGCCTACACGCAGGTGTACAAGGGCAATGCTCTGACCTACACCGACACCATCACCAAGGGCTGGTCCACCGTGATGTACCGTGTCAAGGCGTACGACAGCTATAACGCTCAGTCCGGCTACACCACGTCCACCAAGCGCACGGTCGATAACAACACCGCGCCGACCATCACGACCTCCAGCGCAGCCAACCTCGGCACCAAGTCCAGCGGCTTCACCATCTCGTACTCCGTGGATGATAAGGACGCAGGGGACACCCTGACCGTCACCGAAAAGCTGGACGGCACGACCAAGCGAACCTACACCGCGACCCGCAAGACCACCAACAGCTTCGCCGTCACCGGTGAATATTTCCAGAAAATTACGAACGGCAGTCACACCATGACCGTTACCGTGACCGATGGCAAGGCCACCGTCACCAAGACGTTCACCTTTACGAAGGCCGTCACCGCCGCCAGCATCACGCTGGCGAAGCCGATGGAGGCGGATGCCCAGATCACGCTCTGCGCCATCACCGTCGGCGGTCTGATTCCCGCCGACGCCGTGTTCAAGGTGGAGGTCACGAACAACGGCAAGGATAGTTCGCCGGTATGGGAGGACGCCACCACCGAGGCCCGGAATGGCCGGAACCATTTGTTCACGAACCAGACTGCGGCCAACGGCTTCGCATTCAATTTCCGTGTCACCGCAGAGCGCGGTGCAAGCGGCGAGAGCGGCTATATCGCTTCGATTCAGGGAGGTTTCCAGTAATGGGTTTGAACAGAGTAAGAGTCGATTCTGTAGCTAAATTGCAGAAGAAGAAAACGATGGCGGAATTGCAGGAGGAGAATGAAGCCCTGAAAAACAAGGTTTCTTCTCTGGAAACCAACCTCGATAATACCCAGATGGCGCTGTGCGACGTGTACGAACAGCTCATCGCGGTCACATCCGCCGCAGATAAGGAGGCATAATCATGGCAGAAGTCTATGCAAACCTCATTCGCCGGGGGCGGAAAACCATCGAGCAGGTGCCTGAGCACCTGCGGGAAGAAGTCAAGGCCATTCTCGCGGCGGACGGCAACGCATGAGCCGCCTGCGGGAATTTGCCTTAAAAATATTACTGAGAAAGGAGAAAGGCATCATGGCAGTCATCTATGCAACCCTCATTGTGAAGGGCAAGAAGACCCTCGATCAGGTTCCGGCGCTGATTCGGAAGCAGGTTGAGGAAATCCTGAAGGACCTCGAAGTCGAGGTCGAGTGATCGCGCAGGGGAGTCGGGAGAACCGGCTCCCCTCATTTTTTGTATGACGAAGGAGAGGAGGTTCAGATGGACCAGCCTATTACGCGAGCCGAGCATGAGGAGTTCAAGCGTCGGCTCGAAGAGGAAAATGCCCGTCAGGACAGACGAATCGCCTTGCTGGAGGAAAGCGTAAGCAAAATGGGCGCACTGTCCACTTCGGTCGAGAAGCTGGCCTTGAGCATGGAAAGCATGGTAAAGGAGCAGGAAAAACAGGGCAGGCGGCTGGAAACACTGGAAGACCATGATGGCGAAATGTGGCGCAAAGCTGTTGGGTATGTCGTGAGCGCTGTCATTGGCGCTTTTGTCGGCTTCTTGTTTACCCAAATCGGCTTTTAGGAGGTGTGTAAGTTGAGCATCATTACGTTCCAGCGCGGGGATAAGACCGCGCTCACCAAGAACTTTACCAAGTCTGAGTTCGAGTGTCCCTGCGGCTGCGGACAGCAGTCGGTTGACACGGAGCTGGCCGAAAAGCTCCAGCTCATCCGGGACAAGGTAGACCGCCCGCTGAAGATCACGTCCGGCTACCGCTGCATCACGCACAATGCGGCTGTGGGCGGAAGCCAGAACTCCAAGCACCGCTATGGCATGGCGGCGGACTGGAGGACGGAGAACCGCAGCATCAACCCGGTGGCACTGGGCATCCTTGCTCAGGCCGTCGGGTTCGGCGGCATCGGTATCTACTGGCACAGCCGTGGGGCCTTTGTCCACGCCGACACCCGTGGCACGAAAGCAACGTGGCTCTGCACCACGCCGGGAAAGTACCCCAGCACGACTTACAACAAGTTCGTGCTTCCCACCATCCGCCGGGGATGCACCGGGCCTGCAAACCGCAGCGCCACCATCATGCTCCAGAAGCTCCTGAAGCTGAAGGCTGATGGCCTGTTCGGAGAGGGTACGGAAAACGCCCTGATGAAGGCGCAGGAGGCGCATGGCCTGACCGTGGACGGAATCTGCGGCCCTGCATCGTGGAAGGCGCTGTCTGGCGCTAACAAGTACCTGTGAGAGGAGATAGGCTCTATGACGAATAGCAAAGTGTCCATCGCTACGCTGGCCCGCACGGCCGCTCTGGCGTTTGCTCTGGCAAATCAGGTTTCGAGCGCTGCCGGGAAGCCCCTGCTGCCCATCGAAAGTTCGGAGGTGGAACAGTTCGTGACCACCGGCCTGACCATTGCCACCAGTGTCGCTGCGTGGTGGAAGAACAACAGCTTTACCGCTGCCGCCATTGAAGGTGACAAGCGGATGAACAGCCTGAAGAATCAGGTCCACTGAATGAAAGGAGTAACCGAATATGAATGAGTTTACGAGAAGTCTGCTGTACGTTGCCCTGCTGGTCTGCGTTCCCATCGTGACCGCCTGCATCAAGAAAGGCATTGCAGTTGCCGTTGATGCAATCAACGCCCAGACTCAGAACATCAAGGTGCAGCGGCTCGTCCGGGAAATCGGCGATGCCGTTGCCAATGCCGTGGCCGCGATGAACCAGACCTACGTCAACGACCTCAAAGCCGCCGGGACGTTCAATGAGGCGGAGCAGAAGGAAGCCCTGATGCGGGCCGTGTCCGCCGCTCTGAAAAGCATGAGCCGTGACGCACAGGACTACATCAAGAGCAACTTCGGCGATACGACCCAGTACCTCGAAAATCGTATTGAGGCCCAGATCGACGCCAACCACGTCGCCGCCAAGCAGGCCGCTGTCCAGAATACGCTGAATCTGGGCTGAGTCAGCGCAAAGTCAGCGTAAAATGATAATCCCCCTGTACCATGACCCGTAAAAAGGCTGGTGCAGGGGGATTTTTTTTTGTTTGCACGGAAATTCCGATGGAACAACGTCGCTAGAAAAATCAATTCTCAAAATAGCCAAATTTTGTTATGCACTTTTGACAAATCCTTCCCAGAGGGCTCCAGACGTTTCCCAATACACTTTTACCCGTAACCAAAATGCAAATTCAGAGGTTTTCCAGAGGCCACCAGCGGCTTGGCATCAAATAGCCAGTGGATATAAAAAATATTTTGAAAAAATTAAAAAACAGATTGACTTACCAGTTGGGTAAGTTATAATGATACTAAGATAAATTACCAAAAAGGTAAGTTATCTACAATTACCAGCATCCGGCTGGTAAGTTGGAAGCACGAGCAGGAGGTGTAACAAAATGAAAGGCGAGTGCAGCATGACCGCTTTGGAAGCCAGCCGCTTGATCGACTGGCTGAAGGCTCACGGCCACACGGACGAGGAAGCGACGCAGTGCATTAAGTGCATTGCCGGAGTCCTCGCCCCTGCAACCGGCGAGCCTAAGAAACAGTAAAGGCTAGGTTCCCCCACACAGTTTGCGACACTGCGGGAACCTAGCCAGACGGAACGGGATGGGACCTGCCCCATCTCGTTTCCATCTTATCAGGAGGGCAGGAGAAAGTCAAGAGGTTGAGAACTATGTATGATCTGCGTGAACACAAGGAACTGATTAGCCAGTTGGTTTCCGAGGCCAACCAGAACGACGAAAACTGGCGCTGGTCGGTCAAGTCCGTGGGCAAGGAAAAGGCCCGTATCTTCTGGGAGTATCTGGAGTATTGCGGCCAGAAGGAACCGTACTTCAGCATCGTGCTGGAGAACACCGGTGATGGCTGCTGGATTGCGGCAAAGAACGAGCATGGCGAGACCATGAACTCCGAGATTGTGGAGGACAAGGAGCTTCCGTACCTGAACACCCCGCTGGCTGAGGCCATTACGCTGATGGTCCACGCCATCAGGAACACCGCTCATGCCTGCTACTGAGGGCATCGCCCGCCGGTATGCAGCGGACATCGGTTTTGCGGTAGTCGGCGAGCTGACCCGCAAGCCAGAGTGGGACGGCGTAGCCAGCGGCCCGGAAATTGGGCTGTCTGGCTATTGCCGAGTCTGGGTGGATGAGGGCGGCAACGCCTACTACGTTCACGGTAAGGAATGCGCCATCATCGACCCGGAAGGCATGGTCTACTGAACGCCGGTAAACTCCCAGATGTACTCCGTAAATTTTTTCGATAAATCTTCATTTTTCGTTTGACACCAGAGGTGGGTAAGTTAGAATGAAGATACAGAAAAACATACCAAAACGGTAAGATTATGGAGGAACAGAATATGAAGAACGAGTACATCGTAGCGATTGACTACAGAGCGAATTACAAGCCGCTGACCATTGATTACAAGATGCTGAAGGCGGAGAATCTGCTGGATGCCATGAACGAGGCCGAGCAGTACATGGACAAAGAAACGGTCTACCTTCTCAAGATCATGAAGCGCAGCGGGGCAGCTCACAAAGTCAAGGGCGTGGATGCACGAGAAGCCACCTACACCGACGTTCTCACCAACCGGGGCAATGGCTGGCACAGCACCGATGTAGCTCACTGCGAGCAGCCTTGGATGAGCCAGATGTGGATGTACAGCAACGGTTTTGTTGACCTCTACTACTGCGAGGAAGTCCGACCCGCCTGTACGACATCCTGATGAAGTGAGGAGGTGTAAACGATGCGTTACCAGATTGTTTACTGCAAGCGGGGCTGGCCGCTCACCACCTGGGCCGACAACGCGGACAGGGCACGGAAACTGGCCGAACAGCTCCGCAGCACTGGTTATTCCGTCGATGTGTGGCAACACACCAAAGACGGAGCACAAAAAACCGACATTTAACCCGCCCGATGATGGCCTCTGGCGAAGGCCGAAACGCCCTGCTGGGCGTCGCGGGAGCCACCCGCAGATACATGATATTTTGGAGGTTTTAGTTATGGAAAACAAGAACATGACCGCTGCTCGTGAGTGGGAGAACGACCCGAACTGCTTCCTGCGGATGCTGAACAGCCCCGCACAGCAGCGGAGCCGCGCTGCCCGCCGCCAGAAGGATGCTTACCGGGAGCGTTTCAACAACGTGCTGAACGCCGTTGCCATCGGCGCAGCAGCCTTTGCCGTCACCCTGCTCGTTATCTGCTTCGTTCTCTGATGGAGGTATCAGCTATGGATAACCAGAACATGACCTATCCCGAACTGCGGGACCTGTTCGTTGAGCGCAACAAGACCCAGCTTGCAAAGCCGGTGAGCGCCTGCATCGTATTTGCTGAGAGCAACTGGCCTGACCGGCATTACCCGCTGCGCAGCCGCACCTATGAGGTCAGCAGCGACAACAAGGCTTTCCGGTCGAGCTGCTGCTCCACCAGCCTGTTCGGTTCCTGCTTGGATGGCACCGACCAGATGGTTCGCCTCGACTGGTACATGAAGGACTTTGGCAACAAGGGCGGCTGGGTCGTTGACCACTGCTACCTGAAGGAGAACAGCGATGAATCCGATGTATGATTGCTCCGGCCGGCTTGACCGGTTCGGCGGAGTAACGGAGCCGCCTGATGATTACTATTTCTCGTACAGAGAGTCTGATGATTCCTGCAACGAACAAGTGGAGGAGGACTGTGACAATGAATAACTCGCGGCGCAAGCGTATCAGCAAGATTGCAGATGCCCTGAATGAGCTGAAGGGCCAGATTGATGAGCTTTACGAGGAGGAGCAGGAAGCCTTCGAGAACATCCCTGAGAGCTTGCAGGGGACTGAGCGGTATGAGGTTGCAGAAAATGCGGTCGATATGCTCGAATCTGCATCCTCCGGCCTCGAAGATGTCATCTCGTTCCTCGGAGACGCGGAGGGCTGATTTATGGGACGTGGCAATGTTTGTGTGACCGGCTCGTATGAGGGTCTGTTCTACATCGACAACGATGACCTGCGGGTGTACCGCAAGGATGGCCCGGGAACAGACGATTGCGAAGATCGCCTCCAGCGTGATCTCGACTATGCCGACATCACGGGACCGGACTGGTATCTCGATGAAGTCGGGAGCAGCTATGAGGAAGCCGACGTTCTGGAGTGCTTCTGCAATGAAATGCGGAAGCTCTGCCCCAGCTTCCAGCCTGCGGTCAACTCGAACGTCTGGCTCGGCAATGAGCGTCGGGTCATCCTCGAAAACGAGCTGTTTTACATCTGCGTGGAGGATAACGAATGGTCGCTGGCTATCGAGCTCGTCCAGAAAGACGGCTACTCCGACTGTGAGAGCGCATGGATGGCCGGTCTTCAGAAGCGGCGCTACCGTGGATACCTTGATAGCATGAAAAAGGCCCTGCTGGCCCGCCTGCCCAGCATTGGCATTCGCACCGGGGCATGGACGAGCAGGACTATCACGAGAGAGGAGGCTGGTGTATGCTGAGTGACATGATTGATGATCTCGTCCGGGCCGACTGCCCGCAGGAAAAGGAAGCAGCCTACCGACAGCTCGAAAAGCTCGGCGTTGACCGCATTACCGCTGATGTCATCGCCGATGAGCGCCGAAAGGAGGCGCACCTGTGAGCCGCTATATTCCCCCTGAGGAGATGAATGAAGCTCAGATCAGGGAGCAGTTGGACGCTGAGTATAAGCACTGGGATGACCTGAAGAAGAACGGCTGTTCTGACCCTGCATGGCCGGATGGCGTGAATCTGAACCTTGTTCGGAACCACATCATCTACTGGTATCGGCTCCTGCGGGAACGTACCAGCCAGACCGTACAGCTCTCGATGTTCGACGCTGGTATGGATTTGAGGAACGAGCGGCCATTGCCGCCGGAAGTCCCGGATAGGTACATGGTTCCGACTGGGAAGTACCCCGACCGTCTGAACGGCAAGTGGGATGGCCTGATTTTTGACCCGACAATTTGAGGAAAGGATGAAGTAAGATGACCGATGAAAAGAAGTTCGAGGTTCATGCAGAGATTACGGTCCGGCTGACCCAGCAGGATGTTGATGACATCATGGTTTCTGCGTTGGAGGGGGGCATCTGCTACTGGTCCGACTGCGCAGAGGTTGTTGGCTGCTACCTTAGCGAGTACGCCAGCGGACAGATTTCTCGCGGCGGAAAGCTCAAGATTCATGTTGATGAGCCGTTTGATGAGGCGAACACCGAATGGTACGAGCTGGACATGGAGAAGTTCGCACAGGGCTTCCGCCTCTGGCTGGAGAACGGCGGCGATCGCTACGGCGCTGTCAGCAATGGCGAAGTTGACACCTGCGAGATCGACGGCGAAATGGCAGACCTCATCATCCAGTACGCCCTGTTTGGCGAAGTAGTGTACGGCTGAAAGGGGGTGCAGAATGATGATGGCATGGTTGATCGTGATAGATCAGTGGCTCGAAACGGCCACAGACATCCTCTGCGCCGCCTTTTGGGCAATCGTCGGGGCGATGGCCGTTGTGGGCTTGGCAAGGCTCTTTCTGGGGAGGCGCTGATTATGGATATTGAATACCTGAAGCGTTGCTCACAACTCTGCACAGAATGCTGCTCCGAAACCTGCGTGTTCAACCCGCAGGGCATCTGCATGGCCCCGTTCCTGACTGGGAAGAAGCCGGGCATCCATGATGATGGCTGCACCGATTACTGCCCGAAGCCGCTGGATGGCTGTGAGCTGGTTCGCTCCTACTCCGAGCATGAGCTTCGGAGCTATGAGGAGGACGTGCGGGAATATATCTCACAGTTCACCGATGAGGAGCTTATGGAAGCCTATGAGCTTGACCGCACGACGCTCAATTCGCTCGCCCCACGCGCGGCGGTCTTGATGCGGAAGTACATTGACAATGACGATAGCTGGACGTACCACCGCGATTATGCAATCTCGGAGGTCGTCAGCGAGTATAAGGAGGACAAAGACAATGACTGAGAAAATGATGCCCTATGCGCTGCGAATGACGCTGGCAGTGCTTGCAAATAAGCCCGATGATGCCCGCAGCATTTCTGCCGAGTGCGTCACCGCGATGACCAAAGAGCTGATGGGCGTTGTAAGCCGGTATGACCTGATGGACTTCCCGTTCATGGTTGCTGCCCTGCGGCTCACCGCAACCTCGCTGGAATCCCTGCTGGATGAGCATGGAAAGGGGATTGCCGATAACATCATCGCCAACACCACCTGCATTACCATTGATGCTTCCGAGCTGAAGCGTCAGGCAAAGGAGGAGTAAGAGTATGGAAATCAAGCGCGGCGACATTTGGTATGTGAGCAAGGACAACTACACCGGCTGTGAGCAGGCGGCGGGACGCCCGGCAATCATCGTCTCCAACGAGAAGAACAACGCCTGTGCAGAGACGGTAGAGGTCGTATACCTGACCACCCAACCGAAGAAAGACCTGCCGACGCACGTTCTCATCCGCAGCTCTGAACGTGAAAGCACTGCCCTCTGTGAGCGGATTACGACCGTATCGGTTGACCGCCTGCTGGGCTACAAGGGCCACCTGACCCCGGCAGAGATGACCAACGTGGAGGTTGCAATGCTGATCTCGCTGGAGCTGGAAGTTGGAAAGCCCGTAGAGAAAATCGTGGAGGTCACGAAAGAAGTTCCGGTCATCCGGGATGTCAAGGTATCTACGCCTGCGTCAAATCCGAACATGGCTGCGGAGCTGGCCGCAGCGAAAGCCAAGTGCGAAATGCTCCAGACCATGTACGAGAGCCTGCTGAATCGGGTTCTGGCTGGAAAGGCAGGCTGATGGTATGCGAGCATCTGATATGGTACGCGCAGCCCTTGCTGGAGCAGGGAAGACCCAGAAAGAGTTGGCCGAACACATGGGCTGGACCCCGCAGAACCTCAGCGGGCGGCTGAAGAACAACTCGCTCACCTTCGATGAGCTGTCAAAGGCTCTGCATTTTGCTGGTTATGAGGTCTCCATGAGTGATGCCAACGGTGCGGGCCTCCCGGAGCTTGGCAACAGCACCAGCCCCGCCGTAGCGCAGACCGTAGACGGCGTTCGATATGACACCCGGAAGGCAGAATCGCTCTGCTCGAACAAGGCCGTGATGTTCGAGGACTTCTATGTAGAGCTGTTCGAGGATGCCGCCGGGAACTACTTCACCGTCCTCTACCAGCTTTCTGGATGCCAGCATCATACCATCACCCCGGTAAGCGCCCGTGCTGCCCAGCAGTTCTTAGAGAGGTTCGGGAGCAGAGCATAACTGCTGGCTAAAGTTCCTTCGGTATACGGTAAATTTTTTTGTGAAATCTTCAGTATAAGTTTGACTTACCAGACCGGTAAGTTAGAATGAAGATACAGAAAACAACTTACCAAAACACGGAGGATTTAGAAATGCTGAAGGTGAAAGAATACAGCAGCTTCGAGGCTTTCGAGCAGGACGAACACCGGCAGGACGTCGATCTGGTTGCCATCGTGAACAAGCCGAACGGCATGGTTTGCGCTGACCTCATCACCGACTGCAAGATGTGGCAGACCGCGGTCAACCGCTTCTTCAAGGCTCTGGCCGGGGATGAGCGCTTTGATGGCTGGCAGGAGACCATCACGGAGTGCATCAAGGAAGGCTTCTGGCAGGACAAGGCGCTGACCGATGGCAAGTACACCGGCGGTTACTTCTGGGAGGTTGAAGATCTCGATGGCCGGTTCTACATCTGCCTGAATGTTGTCGGAAAGGAGGATGCCTGATATGACGGTTCTGGACCACATGAAAGCCGCCGGGTATGACCCGAATGCAGCACGCAACGCGGATGATCTGCGGCGCATGGGGGCTGGTACGATGGAATGCGAGAGCATCCAGCTCCGCACGTTCCGCTGCCGCCCCTACCAGTACGAGGGCGAGATGTTGGCCGTAGAGGCCACCGCAATGGTTCCCTTTACGGATGGTACGAAGCGGCCCTACCCGGACGGATGGCCGAGCAGCATCAAGGCAAGCGCAATGGCTTTTTTCAGGATTAAGGAGGATGAGTGATATGGCAAAGCAGATGATGAAGCTCACCGTTGAGGAAGTCCGGGCGAACATCCCGTACGACCTCATCTGCATGGTTCGCTACGGCTGCACTTGGAGCAGCGGTCGCCGCCGCAGGGCATGGCTGGCCGACTTCAGCGAATCGGAGCGGGAGGCCGCAGGGCGGCTGTTCCGCATGGCTCACAACTGGACGGTCGGCCGGGGCGTTCCCGATACCGTGCAGATGAGCCGGAAGACGTTCCACCTGTGGCAGAAGCTCGGCGACTTCTGCGCGTCCATCTGAAAGGGGAAGCATCCTCATGGAGAACGACGCTACTAAAACCATTCTTCCATCGAAGGAAGCACTCAACGAGTTCTTGAAGGCACACAAGTACAAGTCTTTCCCGACTGCCGTTGAGGCGGCACGGAACGGCAAGAAACTTGTCTTCATCTTTCTCGACTGGGAAGCTTACGGCGACCGCAGCTACTACTACTGCAAGGAAGATGATACCGTTTACTCCGACTACCTCAGTATCGGAGATTAAGGAGGAATTTGCTATGACCGTTGAGTATCGCACCATCCGTGATGCTACTGAAGCGTGGGTCCGCGAAATGAATGCCATCCCGCAGGGGATGATTGAGAAGCTGATGGGCATGAACCCCGATGACTGGACCGAAATCACCAAGCCTGCTGCCGGTGACACCGTATACGTTTATGATCTGCCCGATGAGGTTGACAGCCTTGAGCATTGCGGCACCATCAAGAGCTATAACGAGGAGAGCGACCTGTACTGCATTGAACTGTATGATGGCAAGCTCGTTTCCGCCGAGGAAGATGACTTTGACGTTGAACGGGACGACGTTCTTCCGATGTGGGGAACGATGTGGTCGTTCGGCGATAATGTTGATGACTGGTGGCTGGAGAAGAATGGCGGGCTTCAGGCGATGTCCAACTGCGGGTTCCGCATCTATGAGTCCGAGGAGTTCGGCTACTTCTTCGGCATCGACGGAGCCGGATACGATTTTTACGAATCGCACTGGGAACCGCTCTATAAGGCTCGCGGTCTCCAGTGGCATGACCCGATGGCCGAGGAGGAACGCCAGATGCTCCACAAGGGCTATACCAAGCGGTCGCTCGGCAACAAGTGGGTCTGGTGTGACAAGAACGGCGCGGCGGTCAAGGAGGTGGGTTTCAGTGTACAAAATCAGAGGTAAATATCCCGGCCAGCCGTGGGAGGACATCGACGAGTTCGACACCCGGCCCGAAGCTCTGAAGATGCTTGCCGAGTACCGCATGGCCTATGGGCCGGGATGGCGGTTCACCATCAAAAAGGCGGCGGCAAAATGAGCAGATATGAGCAGCTTTCCATGTTCACCATGAACGTGGAGCAGATAACCGCCACCTGCTGTATGGATGGATGCCCGGCGCGGGCCAGTCCGGTGGAGCCGTGGATGGCGGCTCTCATCCCAGCCGGAGAATATGTGGTGCAGATTGCTGGGCATCCGCTGGTTCTGCGGCCCATGCCCGGCAGACAGGCCGACATCCAGCGTGGGCATGAATACTACCACTACATAATCGGCGGGCGGCTTTATGCCGGCACATTCGTTGGGAGGGATTCTGGATGATGGACAAGATCGTGGTCACAGCGGCGGACATCGAAAAGCTCCTTGCATGGCGGGATGAGCACAACGATCTGGTTCGTTCGATGCCGGTTTCCCTGCGAGAGGTGGAAATCCAGATTGTCGAGAGCGGCATCTCCATCAAGTGCTTCCGCTCTGACAAGAAGCTGAAGCTCTACCTCGACAGCCCGGCCCGGAAGCTCGGCCATGTTGTCTTTGCTCCGCTGGGCAACGGCCTGTGGAAGAAGAAAGTGAGTACGCTCCCTGCGGACTGCAACCCCGCCGAAACCGAACAGGGCGCTTTGACCGTGTACGGCTCCCTGATGGCGCTGATGACGTATGGAGCGGTCGGCATCAGGGGCGAGAAATCCGCCGCCTCAACAAAGGCTCCCGCCAAGCGCATAGGCTCCACAAAGCCGCACACCGCCAGCACCACATACATCATTCACTCGGCCGGAAAACAGCTTACAGTGGTTCCCAGAGGTCACCATGCAAGTCCGGCCTGTTCCTTTACCGTAAGAGGCCACTTCCGCCACTACAAAAGCGGCAAGACGGTCTGGATTGCGGAATACCGCAAGGGGACTGGCCGCAGCCGGGGCAAGACCTACAAGATCGGAGGTGATCTTGGATGACCGAGAAGTCCGAATGGCAGTTCCTCGTTGATTACCTCAAGGATGACACGACAGATTTCTACAACGATGCCTGCCAGAACCAGCTTGTGGCCTTGTGGACCTCGTACTGCCTGCATAACAGCCTCGATGTCGATACAGCGATGTACGATGCAGTTTTGATGGATTTGTTCAACGCTCTCTCCGATGAACAGAAAGCCGAACTGCACTGCACCGGCTTCTCGGAGCTTGATAGTATGATGGCCCAGTGGCTTGTCTGAAAGGAGATAAAAAATGAGCGACATACGGTTAGTTAATGTAGTGCCCATCGTCAACGGATGGAACGATGCGGCGAAGAAGAATCTGGAGGAGGCCAAAACCTTGATGGCCTCCGGGAACCATCTCGACTACAACAAGGGTGTTGTCAAGGAAAGCGTTGCGAACCTCGTTTCCGGGTTTGCCGATGACCTGATGAGTGCGCCTTTCATCGACCCGGAAACGCTGCGGCCGATGGCACACTGGGATGGACAGTATGACGGCTACTATGACGGAGAGCCCGTCGTACGCTGCAAGGACTGTGAACATTTCAAGAACTACGGAAAGACATCTTTGCTCGCCGATGGAAAGAACATCAAGGCGGGGTGGTGCTACAGACGGATTCGGTATGATGAGGAGTACAGGATGCCGCCGGACGGTTTCTGCTCATACGGGAAAAGAAGGAAGGGAGGTAATGGCAATGCGAAAAATTGAGGATACGGAGGAGCAGAATGAGCACTGAACACAAAGCTGTCCTCCTGAGTATCCGACCTGAGTGGTGCGTGAAGATTCTCAACGGAGAAAAAACTGTGGAGATTCGCAAGAATCGGCCAAAACTGAAGCCTCCGTTCAAGTGTTACATCTACTGCACGAAGGCTCAAAAAAAGCTAATCACCATCTTTAGAGATGGAGATGTCTTTGGCGACGGAGAAGTATATCGCGGTAAACCGCAATTTGTCACTTGGGACGGTGGCAACATTCCAATCGAAATCAGGCAGAAAGAACAGACCGTTATCGCCGAGTTCGTCTGCGACAAAATAAGGCCTATCATCGGCAAAACATGGATTGTCAAAGAAGACATCGAAAGAGCCACGTCTGGAAGCTGCCTGTCCTTGAAGCAAATCATAGAATACGCCGGATGGAGCCATTGCTCCTCGTTCACCGAGCGCAAGGAGCTGTATGCGTGGCATATCTCAGACCTGAAGATTTATGACCAGCCCAAGTCCTTGTCCGGCTTTTCTAGGCATGACTTTCGTGGCATGAACGGAACCGATGTCTGTGGGAATGAGAGCTGCGAGCATTATCAGCCGTCTGGAAGCTATATGCTCCCACCGACCTGCGCAATCACTGGCTGCTGTTTGAGCAAGCCGCCCCAGAGCTGGTGCTACGTTGCTGAGACAGAGGAGGACGACGCCTTATGAGTAAGAAACGGTATCTTGAAGCTGAGACGCTGAAAGAGTTCCTGCGCATGGGCATGAAGGTAGGCCATATCCACACATTACGGGATGTGGAGAACTATATCGACACCCAGCCAGAAGCTACCCCGCAGGAAGTGGCCGGTCAATGCTGGAGAAATTCCAAGTATGACCCGCCGACAGAAGCGGATGCTGACAGACTCGGAAGAATCATTGTTTGGGGAGCCGCGGTCAAGCACGTTGACATCACATATTGGGAGAATGCAATTTTTCACCCTGTGGACGTTCCGTTCTGGATGCCGTTGCCTGTAGCGCCGGAGGAAAAAGCAGAATGACACGTAAAGAAATGTTTGACCTCAGCATTGCAAGTGATGGATTTCGTGATGCGGTCAGAAAAGCGCTGTTTGAATGCTCCAAATTTCCGCCCTGCACCGAGCGAATGATCGTTGAGGGAAGACTGGCTGAAGCGCTGTATTTTTCAGAGCGGATGATGGGAAAAACGTACAAAGACCTTGAAACGGAGGAAAAAACTAATGTGGGCTGAAATATCTGATGCAGCCAAGTGGCTGGCTGTTGGAGCTGCGATTGTCGCGGCCATTATCGTAACTGGGCAGACGTACCCGTTGTGGTTCTTTCTGATTCCGATGATCTGTTGATGAGGAGGTGCCGACCGTGGAACTGAAGAACAGCGAGCATTACAACGACCCGACGCCGTATGAGGCGCACAAGAACATCCGCAAGGAGGAACAGCTTGAAGCGGCCCGAATGCGCACCATCAGCGCGTTGGTCGGCGCACTGAAGCAGGTAGCCGATCTCGCCGGGTTTGAGATCGTGGGCCGGGTTGTTCTCATGGATAAGGACTCCGGGAGGATTTTCAGATGACCGGCAAGAAGTGTGAGGTGTGTGGAAGGAAGATTGAAAACCCGACGAACCGCCAGCGGTTCTGCAAGGAGTGCGCCAAGAAGCGTCAGGCCGAAGCCTTCCACCGATACTATCTGGCGAACCGCGAGTATTATGCCGAACGGAGCAAGGAACAGTCCACCCGCAGAAAACAGAGCCGCCTTGAGGAGTTGCTGGCAGGGGAGCCGAGGCCGTTCAAACCACCGAAGTACACGATTGAACAGGTAAACAACCGAGCTATCGCTCTCGGCATCAGCTACGGCTGGTGCTCATATCTGCTTTCGGTCGGAAAAGTCTGTATGGAATGAAAGGAGAGCGCTTATATGACGCTGATTACGAAGTCCGAAGAATTGATGGCCGTTTCTGTCCGGCAGGGTGTTGAGCTTGCCGCCATTGAGGCCAAAGTGCTGCTGGGCTATCTGGAGGGGCATGACTACAGCCTGATGATGGATGACAAGTTCCATCTCGCCCTGCATGACAATCAGGACGGCGAGAATGCCGACAACGATCAGCCATACACCATCCGGGACTGCATCGACTTCTGTCAGGAGATGAACAGCGAGCTTCTTCTGGAGGAAGCGGGAAAAGAAGGCGGCGACCCGGACTATTTCAGCGAGCTTCAGAAGGACGAGCTGATTCTGGGCATGATGATGGAACGCGCAAAGGTAGCGCTTCCGCCCCGGACCAGCACCTACGATGTGGTCATCATCGAATACCTGAAGAAGGCCGTACCCGTCGAAGCCGCAAGTTGGGAAGAAGCCAAGATGCTTGTCAACGAGGCGTGGGACAACGGAACCTACGTCTTGACCGCAGATGACTTTGCCGGAGTGAGCTTTACGCTCGGCCGCTGATACCGTCCAAAAAGTGGTTGCATTATCGGCAAGTATCTGCTAAAATAGAAATACGCGGTGCTATGCCGAACAAAAAGGCCCCACACGGGGCTTTTTTGCTGCACAGATACAAACAATCTTTGGATGCAATGATAGCGTTTCAGACGAAACCAGAGGCGCTCCTGCGTTTTGAAAATGCTCGCGTTTTCGCTGCTTTCCATACTGGCATCCCGACTCCCGTCAGTATGGGCGATGCGATGCTGATTCTTTGATTATTTTTCCCGTTATTCTGTTGTTGATGAGCCTGATCCCGGGCTTTTTCATGAAGATCGCACGGCTGTTTTCCGTGCACAGAAAGGAACAAAAACTATGCCTTCTTTGACGACCTATAAGCTGCTCAAGCAGGAACACGATGCCCGGCGGGGCGAGTTCAAGACCGTGCACGGCACGGTGCAGACGCCCGCTTTTCAGAACGTGGCTACCGCCGGTGCTATCAAGGGCGGGTTGTCTGCGCAGGACCTGAAAGACATTGGCGCACAGGTCATGCTGTGCAACACCTACCACCTGCATCTGCGCCCTGGCGACAAGCTGGTAGCCGATATGGGCGGTCTGCACAAATTTACCCGCTGGAACGGCCCCATTCTGACCGACAGCGGTGGATTTCAGGTATTCAGTCTGGCAAAGCTGCGCAAGATCACCGAAGAGGGCGTGACCTTTGCCTCCCATCTGGACGGCCACCGCATCTTTATGGGACCGGAAGAGAGCATGCAGATCCAGGCAAACCTTGGCTCTACCATCGCCATGGCCTTTGACGAGTGCGTAGAGAACCCCGCACAGCACGATTACTCCAAGGCCAGCTGTGAACGCACGACCCGCTGGTTGAAACGCTGTAAGATTGAAATGGCCCGCCTGAAGCACGAGGGCATTTCCGTGAATCCCGATCAGCTGCTGTTTGGCATCAATCAGGGCTGCACCTTTGCTGATCTGCGTGTGGAGCACATGAAGCAGATCGCAGACCTCGATCTGGACGGTTACGCCATCGGCGGTCTGGCTGTGGGCGAGCCCACCGAGGTGATGTACGAAATGATTAGTCAGGTGGAGCCCCACATGCCCAAGGATAAGATCCGCTACCTGATGGGCGTTGGCACCCCCGGCAATATCATTGAGGCAGTTTCCCGCGGCGTGGATCTGTTTGACTGCGTGATGCCCAGCCGTAATGCACGCCACGGCCACTTGAACACCTGGGGCGGTATCATCAACATCAAGAATGCAAAGTATGAGCGCGATGAACGCCCTATTGATCCTGCCTGTGGCTGTCCGGTCTGCCGCAGCTATTCCCGCGCCTATATCCGCCACCTGTTCAAAGCGGAGGAGATTTTGGGAATGCGCCTTGCCGTCATGCACAACCTGTGGTTCTATAACCATCTGATGGAGCGCATCCGGGATGAGCTGGATGCAGGCACCTTCACGGCTTTCCACGATAAATATGTAAAGCTTCTGGATACCCGAATTTGAGAATAAGCCTTGCAACAGGTCGTTTAAAAAGGTATAATAAGCTTATCTGAATTTTGAGAGGAGATTTTGCCCCATGCAATTTCTGACTACCACTTCCGAAGGCTATATCAGCCTGTTCTTCACACTGGCTCTGATGCTGGTTCTGCTGTACTTCATGATCTATCGTCCCCAGAAGAAGCAGGAGAAGAAGGATGCCGCAATGCGCAGCAGCCTAGAGATCGGCGATCAGGTCACCACCATTGGCGGTGTCATTGGCCGTGTTGTTGCAATCAAGGACGATACCTTTGTTCTGGAGACCGGTGCTGACCGTGTGAAGATCCGCTTCACCAAGACTGCAATTTCCGCTGTTGAAAAGCTGAACATGGACAAGGCTGACAAGAAGTAAGCTTTTTCTTCAAACAATTAAGAGCATATCAAACGCGTCTTCCTGCATAGATTACTGGCAGGGAGGCGCGTTTTTATGTCTGAGAAAAAACTTTTCCCGGCGGAACTCCGGGTTCTTCTGCTGGCGGGGGCAGTCGGCGTTATGGTCACAGCGGGCTGGCTGGCCGCAATGGCAGCGCTGATGACAGCACAGGGTTATTCTGGTGCCGCCGCACCGCCGCTGGCAACAGCAGCCGTTGGTGCAGGGAGCCTTTGCAGCGGTTGGATCGCTGCATTTTGCAAAAAGGAACGCGGCCTGCTGTGCGGGCTTGTACAGGGCCTGTTTTATGCGGCATTGCTCGTGGTGCTCAGCGTTCCTTCCGGTACGCTTACGGAAGAGCCGCCGCTGCTGCGGTTTGCTGTGGTGATCCTGTGCGGCAGTATTGGCGGATTGCTGGGCATGGTGACTCGGGAGAAAAAGCGCCGCAGCTGAACAAATAAAACAAGGAGGTTCGATCATGTGGGTCTATCAGCAAACCGGAATGCCAGCGCATTTGCCAGAAGCCGCGCAGCCGCTTCCCACAGGTGAAGCTGCGCTTCTGCCGCAGCCGCAGAAAACACTGCCGCCAGAACGATCCGCACCGGAAGTGCCTTCACCGCTGCAGAGACATAACACGGAAACCCGGCAGAAAACCTGCTGGCTGCTCGTCTGTGCCTTTCTGATCGGCTCTGGCTCAGCTGGCGTGCTTCTGGCTTTCTGCGAAAAGCAGCAGCCGGACTGGCTGCAATATTACCTGCAAAGCTGGCGCGGCCTGTTTGCTGCTGCAGATGCACATACTGCGGCCAGCCTTTTCGGAATGGAATATCTTACGCTGGCTGCGGCCGCGACCCTTCTGTTCCTGATGGGCTTTTCCGCACTTGGGCCGGTTTTGATCTTTTTGTTTACGATGTTCTATGGGCTGGGAAACGGGACGCTGTTTGTGCAGCTGCTTTCCGACACGGCACTGAAAAAAGAAACGTGGCTTCTGCTGCTTGCATTTCTGCCTGCGGCAGCTGCTTCTGCAGGGCTGTGCACGCTCGGCACAGATTCTCTGCGGGTGAGCAGCCAGATCCGCGTCTGTTCCTTTTTTGCAGCAGGGCCTGACCGGGAGGTCGTCCGGCCACATGGATTCATCCGGCAGTATCTGCTGACGCTGACGTTATTTGTGCCGCTGTGCGGCATTTCTGCAGCGCTTGCAAGCATTGGAAGCAGGCTTTGAACAAGGGCTTTTCTTGCGGGTTTGCTTGTTATATGCTACAATAGAGAATAATAGAACCAAGACAATATAACAGGAGCTTTTTTGATGAAGGAACCAAAACTGAAAACTGTATATGTGTGTTCCAACTGCGGCGAGACAAGCCCCCGCTGGATGGGCCGCTGCCCAAGCTGTGGCAGCTGGAACACGATGAACGAGGACGTTGTAGCGGAAGCCCCCAAAGCAGGTACTGCCGCAGCCAAACAGGCGGCAGCCGCCCGCCCGGAAGGGGTGACCACCCTGACCGCAAAACGCCTTTCTGAGATCAGCATGACCGAAGAAAAAAGCCGTATTCTGACCGGCATTTCGGAGCTGGACCGTGTACTTGGCGGCGGCATTGTGCTGGGCGGCGTTGTGCTTTTGAGCGGTGAGCCGGGTGTGGGCAAATCTACTATGCTTCTACAGCTGTGCGGTGCCATTTCCAACCAGCACAGCGTTTTGTATATCACTGGCGAGGAATCGGTGCGGCAGGTCAAGCTGCGCGCTGCCCGGCTGAAAGTGCCGCAGGATAACATCTTTCTGGCAGCGGAGAATGATGTGGACGAGATCTGCGGCCTGATCGAAAAAGAAAAGCCGGATCTCGTGGTCATCGACTCCATCCAGACGATGCGCTGCATGGATATCTCGTCCTCCGCCGGTACGGTAAGTCAGGTCAAGGAAAGTGCGGCCCGCCTGCTGGCCGTGGCCAAAAAGCAGGAGATTCCCATGTTCATTGTGGGCCATGTGAACAAGGACGGTGCCATTGCAGGCCCAAAAGTCATGGAGCATATCGTGGATACGGTGCTTTACTTTGAGGGCGATAAAATGCTGCCGTACCGCATCCTGCGTGCGGCCAAGAACCGTTATGGCTCCACCAATGAGCTGGGCATGTTTGATATGACGGGGCAGGGCCTTGCTGAGATCAAAAACCCTTCACAGATGCTGCTGGAAGGCCGTCCTCTTGGCGTTTCCGGCAACTGTGTGGCCTGTACCATGGAGGGCAGCCGTCCTATTCTGAGCGAAATTCAGGCCCTTGCAACCAAAACCAATTTTCCAGCACCGCGCCGTGCCTGCAGCGGCTACGACTACAACCGCATGAATCTGCTGATCGCTGTGCTGGAAAAGCGTGCAGGGTATTTCTTTGGAAACCTGGATGTATATATCAACATCGTGGGCGGCATTGCGCTGCGTGATACTGCCTGTGATCTTTCTGTCTGCTTGAGTATGGTCTCCTCGCTGCTGGACAGGCCCGTCAGCGATAAGCTGATCGCCATTGGCGAGGTCGGCCTTGGCGGTGAAGTGCGCAGCGTACCCAATCTGGAACAGCGCCTGCATGAGGCAGAGCGTATCGGCTTTGAACGTGCGGTGATCCCGAAGCACAGCCTGAATCATCTGAGCCCGGCAGATTATCCTGGAATGCAGCTGATCGGCGCGGCTTATATCACCGATGCGATCAATGCCCTGAAATCTGACCGCTTATAAGAGGAAAAACAATGTCGATCTATCTGGACGAGAAAAATCCCGGCAAGCACAAGCCCTTCGATGATGCTGCGCCGGACATTGTAGAATACGTCCGCTATCTGGAAGTGATCGCGGGCAAAAGCGCAAACACGGCGTTCAGCTACTACTGTGATCTGCGCGGATTCAGCCGTTTTATGAAGCGCCGCCGTGGGCTTGTGCCCGAAGACAGCGAGATGAAGGATATCGACCCCAAAGGGCTGGACACCGCATTCTGGGCCTCCGTAACAAAGGAGGATATCTACGAATATCTGTACTTTTTAAACCGCGAGTGCGGCAACAAAAAGTCCTCAACGGCCCGGCGGCTGGCAAGCCTGCACGGCTTTTATGATTACCTGGTCAATCAGGTCAACCGGCTGGATGCAGATCCGACTGCGGCCATCCACCCACCCAAACAGGATAAGGTACTGCCCAAATATCTGACGGCGGAGCAGTCCATGGAGTTATTGGAAAGCACGCAGACCCAAAGCGATTTTCCGGAGCGGGATTATTGCATGGTGACGCTGTTTTTGAACTGTGGAATGCGTCTGGCAGAGCTTGTCGGCATGAATCTGGACGACATTGATTTGGAAAACCGCCAGATACGCCTGTTTGGCAAGGGCCACAAGGAGCGCATGGTTTATCTGAATGATGCCTGCATGGAAGCATTGCGGCTGTATCTGGGCAAACGCAATACGATGGAGGGGCTTCTGCCGCAGGAAAAGGCGGTCTTTATTACCCGACGGCGCAAAGAGCGTATCTCGAACCGCAGGGTAGAACAGCTAGTGACCGGTGCAATGAAAGCAGCCGGATTAAAAGGCTTTTCCACACATAAGCTGCGCCACACTGCCGCAACTCTGATGTATCAGACCGGCAATGTGGATATCCTTACACTCAAGCAGCTTTTGGGCCACAGCAACGTGTCTACCACACAAATTTATACGCACCTACAGGAATTTCAGGTGCGCGCGGCTATTGAAGAAAACCCACTGGGCAAGGTCAAAAAGCCCAAAGCATCTTCTCGCATCTTGGATACAACAGAAAAGGAAACAGGGGAGACAGCAGAGGATTCAGCTCTGGATGAGGAACTTTCGTCTGCGCCCATGAAAGCCTTTGAGGGTGCGGCTCAGGATGGCATCGGGCTGGATACTTCCGTGCTTGCAATGAAGCCTGATGCGAACGCTGGAAACGGAAATTCCTGAACCACACAAGAATATCCATAAAATGGAACGATACCGTCTGTGACGCGTCCAAAGTGCGGACATGTCATCGGCGGTATTTTTATAGATATATTTATATAAATAATGGAATGATAAGCTGTGATCTGGCCAGCGATTTGAAATCGTACGAGCAAATGGTCGTTCACAGAAAAATAAAATGCAAGCGGCGCATGGCAGCGGCAGACTGTGCAGCTTTGTAATTTGTAAGTCCATAAAAAGATTGTAGCACCAAAATACAAATGAGACACAAAAATATAAAAAAGCAAAAGTTGAATCATACGGTATTACAGATGGCTGCAGATCCGTAGGTCGCGGAAAAAGGCCAGATTCAGGAAAATAGAGATTTTTCACTTCCCTATATTTCGCATAACGTGCATTATACGAAAATTATGCAATCAAAAAATAAGACCGCCCTTCTCTTCTGGTTATGAGTTCAGCGGTCTTAAAATACTGATGGCTGTATGGTGTTGGGTTCAGAATGTTATCGCTTCTTCTCCCTTGGTGATGCGATGCTGATACTTTTTAATTTAAAGTGAACCCGGCAAGCTGCTCGGCCTGCGGCTGTGTGCCAAAGTATGCACAGATCGCTTCGTAATAAACGCGGGCTGTTTTTTTACAACCTTCTTCGCTGCCGAACTGTGCAACATCTGCTTCATTCGTTACAAAGCATTGCTCTGCCAGCACTGCCGGACAATTTACATCTTCCAGCAACGTAAAGCTTCGCTCTGCACGCACCTCGGTGTGGGTGCTTTCCACCAGTTGCTTCTGATCGTTTTCCAGATAATAAATGTATCGGACTCCCCCGCGCCCACGCAGAGATGCTCCTGCAGCCTGCATTCCTTTGGCAAGCAGCTGCGCAAAGTAAAAGCTTTCCTGATGCCAAGTCCGGCCCGGCACTGCCGGATAGCACTCAAAGCCGGATGCAGTGGAGCCATTTGCAGCTGAGTTGCCGTGGATGGAAAGTAGCAGCTGCGGTGCCTGTTCGTCCGCTCTGGCGGCACGCTGGGCGGGTGTAGTGGTTTCATCAAGGCTGTCACGGGTCTGCAGCGGAATAAAATTAGAGTCCTGCTGCAGCAGCCGGATCAGTTCCGAGGCGGTTGCTGCGGTCATATCTTTTTCTTCGATCACTCCCCTTGCACCCGGGTCTGCTCCACCGTGCCCGGCATCGATCACCACGCGGTAAGGCGGATCACCTACCTGCGGACGAAATTCTTCACCGGCGATGCTTTCCGCTGGCTGAGCTGTCTGCAGAGTCAGCGCTGCATGCCAGAGTGAGCTGCCAAACCAGATGCCCACTGCGCAAAAAAGCAGAATGACCGTATTTTTGAGCACATGAGAAGTCTGTTTTCGTCTTTTTGAGTGCACGGCTTTGGAATATCGTTTTGCCATTTTGGCTTACATCCTTATATCAGTATTCTTTATAGAATACGATCCTGCTCTGCAAATTCCTTCAATGTGAGAAAAAGCTACCCGAAAAATCCTTCGGATAGCTTTTTCTTTATTTCAGCTCTACCACGGTCACGCCGCTTTCACCCTCGCCATAACGGCCCAGACGGAAGCTTTTGACCATGCGGTTGCCGCGCAGATGCTTGTGGATAGCTGTGCGCAGCGCACCGGTGCCATTGCCGTGGATCAGATAAACCACTGTCTGTCCGTTCAGGATGGCACGGTCGATAAAGGAATCCACCTCCGGCAGCGCTTCGTCCACCGTCAGGCCCAGCAGATTGCATTCCATCTTGGCGGAACGCTGTACCCTCTCTACCCTGCCGTTCGGGCGGTTGGCATCGCCGGTCAGGCGGGAATAACGCTGCTGTGCTTTAGTCTGCGGTTTCTTTTCCTTGACCAGCTTTTCCGGCTGTTTCAAGCCCTTGAGCGGAACTTTGGTCTTGATGATGCCTGCACGCACCAGAACATCGCCGTTTTTATCCGGCAGGGCCAATACGGTGGCCAGCTGGTTCAGCTCTGCAATGCAGACCTCCTGCCCTACCTTGACCTCTTTCAGCGGCACAAATTCCTTGACGGGGTTATGCACAGCCTCGGAGCCGATAAACAGCTTTTCCGATTCTTTTTTGGCGATCTCGCGGGCGCGCTGAGCTTTCTGCTGGGTGCTCATGCGCTCGTCCTTCTGCAGCTGACGCAGTTCATCAGTCAGGGCGTAAGCCTGACTTTCCACCTGCTGTGCCAGCGCACGAGCCTTGGCACGGGCAGCTTCCAGTTCATTTTCACCCTGACGGATCAGCTCATCACGCTTTTTCTGCGCGGCTTCCAGCTGGTGGGAAGCTTCATTTTTCAGCTCTTCCACCTCGTTCTGGCTTTCCTTCAGCTGCAGCTTCAGATCATCCAGCTGTCCCAGAACGGCATCCAGACGCTTATCCTCTGCGGAAAGATGCTGCTGTGCCGCTTCGATCACGCGCTCCGGGATGCCCAACTTTTCGCTGATGAGGAACGCATTGGATTTGCCCGGCACGCCGACGCTCAGCTTATAGGTCGGGCGCAGCGTTTCCAGATCAAACTCACAGCTGGCATTGACAACGCCCTTGGTTTCCAGAGCAAACACCTTCAGCTCAGCGTAGTGAGTGGTGGCCATCAGCAGCACGCCGCGGCGGCGCAGCTCTTCAATGATGGCCACAGCCAGCGCAGCACCTTCGGCGGGGTCGGTACCGGCACCAAGCTCGTCCAGCAGCACCAGTGTGTGCGGCATGGCAAGCTCCAGAATGCCGGTGATCTTTTTCATATGGCCGGAGAAGGTGGAAAGGCTCTGCTCAATGCTCTGTTCATCGCCGATATCCACCAGAAATTCGTCAAATACGCAGATCTCACTGCGCTCGTCAGCCGGGATCAGGAAGCCGCACTGCGCCATGGCGCACAGCAGGCCCGCTGTTTTCAAGGTGACGGTTTTGCCACCGGTGTTCGGTCCGGTGATGATCAGCGAATCGTAATCCCTGCCCAGAGCAATATCCACAGGCACGCACTTTTTAGGATCGATCAGCGGGTGGCGCGCACGGATCAGCGAGAAGGAATCGTCGGTGCGGACAGCAGGCTTGAATGCCTTGAGATCCAAAGCCAGCCGTGCCTTTGCCAGCAGAACATCGATCTCCAGCATAGCCTTGTAGCTGTACTGGAACTGCGGCTCAATGGCGGCCACCTGTGCGGTAAAGGCCACCAGAATGCGCTCGATCTCCTGCGCTTCCTGTGCACGGTACTGCAAAATGCGGGCATTGGCTTCCACAACGGCCTGCGGCTCCACAAAGACGGTGGCTCCGGTAGACGAAACATCATGAATAATGCCGCTCACCTCACCGCGGTATTCGCTCTTGACCGGCACAACATACCGGCCATTGCGCATGGAAACCACGCTTTCCTGTAGATACTTGGAGGTATCCATATTGCGGACCATGCTCTCCAGACGGTCACGGATGCTGTTCTCCGTTGCGCGGATCTTTTTGCGCAGGTCGTTCAGGGTATGAGAGGCCGTGTCTGCCATGGCATCCGGTGCCAGAATGGCGCTGGAGATCTGCTGTTCCAGGCCCGGCTGCGGTGCCAGCGCATAGAACAGATCGTCTGTAGGCAGAGCGTCGTGCTCCGAAGCACCATACCAGCTTGAAAGATTCTGAAAATTGCGCAGTGCACCAGCCACCATCAACAGCTCGCCCATTGAAAGTACGCCGCCTTTTACGGCGCGGGCCGCCAGCTGACTGACATTCTCCACGCCGCCAAAGCGCGGGGAGCCGTTTTTGATCAGCAGGGTGTTGATGGCATCGGTCTGTTCCAGCGCATAGCGCACCTCGTCCGGGTCGCACTGCGGCTGAGTGGCAAGCAGCATTTCGCGCGCTTCCTTGCACACGCAGCCCTCAGCGGCACGGGCGATGATCTTATCCAGTTCCAGAGTTTTTAAGTAACTTGTTTCCATAGGTTCCCTTTATGCTCAGGGCAGCAGGGTCTTTAAAAAGTCATAGCTTTTCAAAGGCTTGTCCAGGTGGGTCAGTGCATAGCGCTCTGCCACTGCGGAAAGCTTTTCCAGACTGCCCACAGAAATTTTGAATGCAAATATTTTTTTGTCGTCCACAAGGCAGATGTGCCGCAGCGCATACAGTGCGCCCTGATCAAGGTTGCAGGTCTTTCCTGCTTTTGCGGCGCAGTCTGCACAGAGCAGGTGGCCTTCCTGCACATCAAGATAGAACGCAGCACCGTCATAGGCGCTGCAATCGCGGCAGCACACGATCTGCGGCATAAAGCCGCACTCGCTCATGGTGCGCAGTTCAAACACGGCCTTGATCACCCGCAGATCCGTTTTGCTCTCGCTGATCATATAGAAACAGTTGAGCAGCAGCCGAAGCTCCCGTTGTGCCTCCTGCCCGGTGGGCGAAAGGGTCATTGCCATTTCAGCCATATACATGGCAAGGCTCATGCCCTCAATGCTGGACGAGATGCCGTGAAAGACATTTTTCACTTCCGCTTCCCGCACAGTGTACATGTTGCGGCCCGGCACCAATGTGAACTCGGAGTAGCAGAACAGCCCGCACGCGCTGAACAGCTTGCTCTTCAGCCGCAGGCTGCTCTGCGCTGCTGCCGAGATCACGCCCAGTTCCGGTGTCAGGATCGTCAGAATGCGGTCCGATTCCTTATAGCGGGTCTCCTTCAGCACCAGACCCGTGGTTACAAAGGCTTCCATTTTCTTGGTCCTCTGCCGGGGTTTCTTCCGGCCGCTGTTGTTTATAATCGAGATAACGAAGAATGTTTCCCGTGCAGGCAAACGCCTGCCAGCTTGCTTGTGCATCCATTTGCAGCACCTCTTCCCTGTTACGGATAGTGTCAGGTTTATTTTAACCGTTCATCCAAGGGAATTCTGTCCTGCTTTGGCAAGTGTCAGCGGTTATTGGTGTTCTGCTTGAAGCCAAAGTTGTTCAGCAGGAACTCGTTATCACGCCAATCGGATTTTACCTTTACCCAGCACTGCAGATTGACGCGGCAACCCAAAAACTCTTCGCAGTCTGCACGGGCAGCACTGGCAATTTTTTTCAGCATTGCGCCGCCTTTTCCAATGACCATGCCCTTGTGGCTTTCGCGCTCGCAGTAGATATTTACATCAATATCGATCAGGTCGGTGCCCGGGCGCTCTTTGAAGCGTTCCACCACAACAGCAATGCCATGGGGGATCTCGTCGCGCATGAACAGCAGGGCCTTTTCACGGATGACCTCCGCCACAAGCTCCTTTTCCGGCATATCCGTGTAGGCATCATCATCAAAATAATGCGGGCCTTCCACAGCATAGCGGCTCAAAGCATCGAACAGCACTTCGCAGCCGTCGTTATCACGGACGCTGATGGTGTAGATATCGTCGAATACACCCAATGCCTTCAGCTCTTCTTTGCGGGCTTCCAGATCAGCAGGCTCCTTGACAAGGTCGGTCTTGTTGATGACTGCAATTGCCGGGCCGCCGCTGCTGCGCAGCATATCCACCAGCACCATTTCCGATTCATTCAGTGCGCCGTAAGGCTCAAACAGCATCATGGAAACATCCACATCTGCAATGGAATCGCTGGCAGTCTTATCCATCCGTTTACCCAGTTTGTTGCGTGCCTTGTGCACACCGGGTGTATCCAGCAGCACATACTGCAGCGGCCCGCGGGTGATCACGCCGGTAATGCGGGTACGGGTGGTCTGCGGCTTGGAAGTGACGATGGCTACCTTTTCGCCAACCAGAAGGTTGGTCAGACTGGATTTGCCTACATTGGGACGGCCAATGACAGCCACAAAAACGGAAGAAGTATCATAATGCCCCTGAATGGGTGTAGCGTTACTCAAAATCTAGCTCCTGTCTGTATTGTGCGGCAACCGCACGGTGAATCAATTACTCGGTATAGCTTACGGTGCGCGGCAGGCCCAGCTGCAGCAGAACAGCTTCCTCTTTCTCACGCATCCGCATGGCTTCCAGACCGCCATTTTCGTGGTCGTAGCCCAGCAGGTGCAGCATGGAGTGCACCGTCAGAAACGCCACCTCACGCTGCAGCGGATGGCCGTAGAGGTTTGCCTGCTCCTGTGCACGCTCCATACTGATGACGATGTCACCCAGCATTTTGCAGCCGTTGTTCTCGTCAACATCATATTTGCCGTCTACACCCAGAGGGAAGCTCAGCACGTCGGTGGGCATTGGCTTGTTGCGGTACTGGTTGTTCAGCTCAGCAATGGCAGCGTTATCCACAAAGGTCACGCTGATCTCGGCAGGAGCTTCAAAATGCTCATACTCCAGCACGGCATTACAGGCACGGCGGATGAGAATGCGCAGACCGGAAGGAACCTTGACGGCCTTCTGTGAATTGGTGATCAAAACTTTATTGGACATAAATCAGTCCACTCCTTTCTGTTTTTGATGGCTTTATATGAATTCTGGTGATTTTATTTTTCAGGGTGTGCAGCCTTTTCGTAAGCCTTGATAATCTCCTGCACAAGACGGTGGCGCACAACATCCTTCTCAGTAAAATAGCACTGTGCAATCCCATTTACATTTTTAAGCACGTGCAGTGCATCCACAAGACCGCTGCGGGTGCGTTCCGGCAGATCGATCTGGGTCACATCACCAGTAACCACCACCTTGGAGCCGACACCCATACGTGTGAGGAACATTTTCATCTGCTCCGGTGTGGTGTTCTGTGCCTCGTCCAGAATGATAAAGGAATCATCCAGCGTGCGTCCGCGCATATAGGCAAGCGGTGCAACCTCAATGATCTGCTTTTCCACAAGGCGCTCGTAAGTTTCGGCACCCAGCATATCAAACAGGCCGTCATACAGCGGGCGCAGATAAGGGTCTACCTTCTGCTGCAGATCACCGGGCAGAAAGCCCAGCTTTTCACCTGCTTCCACTGCCGGGCGGGTGAGCACGATGCGGGAAACATCCTTGGCTTTAAAAGCCTTTACCGCCATGGCAACGGCCAGATAGGTCTTGCCGGTACCCGCCGGGCCAACGCCAAAGGTGATGGCATTGGTGCGGATGGCATTGAGATATTCCTTCTGGCCCAGTGTTTTGGGCCGGATCGGCCGTCCCTTGACCGTTACGGTAACAAAATCTTCGGTCAGTTCCTTGACCCGCTTTTCTGCTCCGTCGTGCGCCAGACTGATGCAGTAGCGCACGGTCTGGTCTTCCAGCGGTGTATGATTCTCGATCAGAAGCAGCATTCCCTCCACAGCGCGGCTGGCCGCGGCAACATTGGCCGGTTCGCCTGAAAGCCGCAGCTGCGTGCCCCGGCAGACCGCCGTAACAGAAAATTCGTTCTCCAGCAGACGGATGTTCCGGTCGCAGTTGCCAAAAACAGCTGCGGCGACCTCTACACTATCCAGTTCAATATTCTTTTCTGCCATGTGCTCCTCCTGAAAGGATATATTTTAATGCTTCTATTGTACCACCAAAATCTCGAGAAGAAAACTGTGAAAAGTACACAAAATATTTTCATCCGTTCCATCGGTTTTTTCATACGCCAAGGCAGCTGCCCATGCAAAGCGTCAGCGGCAAAAAAGAAAATGCAGGAACAGGAATGCATCCTGTACGAATGATCTTGTCAAGACCTTTTGTGCCACAACCACAGAGAAAAACAAAACATATCTTTGGCCAAAAAGACAATAGCAAACTTCTCCCCTGCGTGCTACAATAACAAGCGTTGTGCGGCTTGCACCCGGCTGGCCGCTCCGGAATGCTGAAATCAAAGGAGAAGGAACCATGGAACAACTTTTTCTGATGCCCGGTGAAGAACGCTGCGAGCGCTTCAAGGATGGCAACGGTATTCCGAGAGTTCACTACTCCTATCGCTCGATGCACGGTGCATTCTTCGACTGCGAGAGCCGCAGTTTGGAGGAAGCCCAGCGCCTGTGTGAGGACTGGCTGGTAGGTCAGGACCGCTGCTACCGCAACTGAAATGAAAAATAGAAACCTCCGCTTCCCTGTCGGTACTGCCGCCGGGAAGCGGAGGTTTTTGCTTTTTACAGTTTTATTTCCACAGTTGAGCGCAGACAAGTTCCAGCACACTGCCCGCGATGCAGCGGGCCTTATCCGAAATGAGAAAACAGTTGGAAAGTTCCTCTTTGCGAGGGTCTATATCGGCCACCTTAAAACCGGGCGTTACCGGATAACTGCTGCGCAGAAGTCCGCGCAGAATGCCCGTGATCTGCGTGGTCACAGAGATCATGGCACCATCTGCCGTGCGGATCTGCGCAATGGTCTCACCCGCTTCCACGATATCTCCAATTTTGCGGAGATCCATAAATATACCGGCCGTGCCGGCATGGATCACGCGCTCTTTGCCGTAGCCGCCAATGATTCCGGGAATGCCGGTATCAGGGATGGCACTGCCTTCCCGAATGATGCGTCCCAGCCGGTGGCCGCGTTTGGTCTCCACCACCACATCCACATCCTGCCCGGCCGTGAAACCGGGGCCAAGTGCAATGGTCAGGGGTGCCATATCCCGCGTTGTGCCAAGATTCTTTTTGGCAAGGATCGCATCCACAAGGACATCCGGCTTTGCCGGCGCAATGCTTTTGCCTTGCGGGTCTACCAGAACAGGAACGGCATTCTGTTTCCAGACTTCTTCTGCCTGCGCCAGAGTTTCGATCCGTACCGCACGCAGACCTTCAACGGCGGTCTCACCTTCATAAACGGCTTCGCACAGAGAAACCTGCCGCCGGATCGCCGCCGGATGCTCCGCTTCCAGCACCAGCACACGCAGGCCTGCGCTCCACAGCCGGTGAATGGTGCCGGTAGCAAGGTCGCCGCCGCCGCGCACAAGGATCAGTGCATCCTTCTTCATTTGATCTCCTCTCCGGGCTGGAGTCGAGTCAATACGATCTCCATAGACCCACCGCAGGCAGCAATTGCTGCATCATCATTTTTGCCGTCTGCCGAAAAATGCAGCCGTTGATACGCCGGAGCAGCTCCCGTCAGCATTTCCTGTGCAGCCAGAATGGTGCGGTGCTCCATAATACCGCCGCCCACACTGCCCACAATAGAGCCGTCTGTGCGAACTAGCATTTTTGCGCCAATTTCCCGCGGCGTAGAGCCGTGCCGCGCCGCAATCACGGCAAGCACCGCCTGCTGCCCGGCGGCATCTGTCTGAGCCATGGCTTCCAGAAGGGCAGATGAAAAGCCCTCCGTCTGCGGACGCGCATTCTTGATCGATACGATCTGTGCCAGAATGGAAAGTGCGATCTCCTCTGCCGTCTGTGAGCCGATGGAAAGCCCGATGGGGGCGTACAACGCCTCCACTCTTTCGGCATCGATACCGGCTTCCAGAAGTTGACGGCGCACCAGTGCGGCACGCCCGCGGCTGCCCATCATGCCAACATAGGCTGCAGGCTTTTTTAATATCACCTTCAGGCAGTCCACATCAAATGCATGTGCCCGGGTGACGACCACAAAATAAGTCTCTGCGCCGTCAGGTACCTGCGCAAGCGCTTTATCAAACGGCAGGCAGAGCACTTTATCGGCTCCGGCCAGCCGCAGCTGCTGTGCATATTCCTCGCGGTCATCCATTGCAAGGACCGTCAGGCCCAGCAGCTTTGCAAGCTGCACAACGGCTGCAGCCACATGTCCACCGCCGCAGACTACCAGCTGCGGCACCGCGCCAAAGCGCTCCGCAAAGATGTCTGTGCCTGCAACAGAGTGAATACCAGCTGCTGTGCAGCCCTGCAGTTCTGTCAGGTGCTGCAGCAGTACGGTGCTGTCTCCCCTCTGCCACACAGGCCTGCCCTCCAGCAAAAGCAGCTGGCTCCCCGCGGCATCGCCCTCTAACTGGGCCACCATCGTCCAGCCGCCCGCAGAACGGGCTTTTTGCAGCATTGTATAAAGCGGCATTTTACCCATGCGTCATTCTCCTGTTTTATCTTTATTACTGTTCTACTGCTGCGGCCTGATCGTAACGTGCCGGGTCCAGCCGGTTCTGCCACTGCTCAAATTCTTCCGGCAGCATCCGCCAGGCAAGGCCGCAGCCTGCGGAGATCTCGCGCGGCAGTGGGATGAGCCTGCCCGGAACCTTCTCCGCAAGGCACTGCTTTTCCCATTCCATGGCATCCAGCGTTGTGCGGAACGAAAGAACAATATAAGTTTTTTTGATGCGCATATCAGATCTCCTGTGCAAGCTCCTGAACAGCGGCTGCGGTCTGAAGAACTTCGGCTTCCGTATTGAAATGCGAAAAGCTGAACCGTACCACGCCCTGCTCCACCGTGCCCAGCGCTTTATGCATCAGCGGTGCACAGTGCGCACCGGCACGCACACAGATGCTGTAGTCCTCCCACAGAATATCTGCAACGCGGGCTGAATCTTCGTCTCCGATGTTGAGCGAGATAATGGGAGCATGCAGCGGCATTTCCGGGTCGCCGTAGATCTTCACGTTCGGCAGATCTCGAATGTTTTTATAAAAGAGCGCCGCCAGTGCAGTTTCTTTTGCACACAGCGTTTCCACGCCCTGAGCCAGAATCCATTCCACACCGGCACACAGGCCCGCCAGACCCGGAACATTGAGCGTCCCGGCTTCCAGAGCGGTGGGCATCTGTGCGGGATGCTGTTCATCAAAGCTGTGTACGCCGCTGCCTCCCACTACCAATGGCCGGATGGAAAGCACCGGGCGCACATACAAGCCGCCTGTTCCCTGTGGGCCAAGCAGTGCCTTATGCCCGGTGAAGCATAGCACATCAATGCCCAGTGCCTGTACGTCAATGGGCTGTGAACCCGCCGTCTGGGCCGCATCCACGATCAGCAGCAGGCCGTGCCGGTGCGCAAAACCCGCTGCTTTTGCAAGATCCGTTCCGTTGCCGGTCACATTGGAAGCACCCGTTACGACCAGCGCTTTTGTATTGGGCCGAACCAGCTTATCCCAGTCATCATATTGCAGCCGTCCGCGCTCATCCACGCCCGCAAAACTGAACTGCAAGCCCTGTTCCCGCAGTCGGTAGAGCGGCCGCAGAACAGAGTTATGCTCACATACCGTTGTGATGATATGATCGCCCGGCGCAAAAAGACCACCCAATGCAATGTTCAAAGCCTCCGTTGCATTTGCCGCAAAGGCAATGCAGGACGGGTCTGGTGCGTGGAGGAGCTTTGCCATTGCGCACCGCGCAGCATAAACAAGACGGCTTGCGTGCAGCGTGGGCTCATGGGCGCCCCGTCCCGGATTGCCTGCCGTGCGCATTGCGTCCAGCACAGCCTGCTCCACCTGCGGCGGCTTGCGCAGGGTCGTGGCAGCGTTATCCAGATAGATCACGGTTTCACCACGTTGCCTGCCTGCGTCAGCTTTTCCACGATGGTGTACATGTTGGTCACACTGCCAACAGCAAGCTTTTCGGTCAGGCCATAGAAATTCAGGCAGGTGCCGCAGGTCATGATCTCCACACCCTGTGCTTCCAGTGCCTTCAGGTCATCCAGCATGGGCGAACCCTCACAGGTCAGGGACGCGCCGCCGTTATAGAACAGCACTGTTTTGGGCAGCTGATCCTGCTGGGTAAGTGCGAACACAAAGGCCTTGAGCAGGGACTTGCCAAGGTCATCTGCGCCAATGCCCATTTTATCAGAGCTGATGGCAACCACCGTGTCCGTGCGGGTGTCCAGTGCACAGGCCGGTGCTTCTTCAGTGGGTGTTTCGGACGCTTCGCCGACCGTGAACAGCACGCGGTATTCCCGCTCGGCCAGCTTTTCGGCGCTGTACCGATAACCTTTCTGCTGGGCCATTTTGGTAAGGTTCTGCACGGCAATCTCATTATCCACCAGCACTTCCACCTCACCGGCACCCTGCAGTTCAGAGATCGCCTTTTTGGCTTTTACAACGGGCAGCGGGCATGCGTCGCCACGGGCATCAACTTTCAGCATCATAATTGTAGGCCTCCATCAGTATTTTACAGTGATTTCCTGTTCGGTTTTGGGTATGATCTCACCCACGATCTTTGCGGGCAGGCCAGCGGCCTGCAGCTCTGCTTCCAGCGCATTTGCTTCTTCTGGCAACACGGCCAGCAGCAGTCCGCCGGAAGTCTGTGGGTCAAACAGCACCTCTTCCATTGCAAACGGCACATTTTCAAAAGTGACATATGGCCCGGTATGGTTGCGGTTGCGCTGTCCGGCAGCGGTATACAAAAAATCATCTGCCGCTTTTTCGGCTCCCGGCAGAACCGGCACCATCCGTGCATCAATGATACAGGAAAGCTTTCCGCCCATCATCTCGTGCAGATGGCCCAGAAAACTGAAACCGGTCACATCGGTTGCCGCGTGGACCGTATACTTTCGGCTGATCTCGGCAGCGTTTTTGTTCAGCGTTGTCATGGACGCAATGGCACCGGCCATATCTTTCGGTGCCGCTTCGCCCACACGGTTTGCCGTGCAGATCAGGCCCACGCCCAGAGCTTTTGTTAAAATCAGCTTGTCGCCGGGCCTGCCGGAATCATTCGTATACATTTTTTTCGGGTCCACAAGGCCCGTCACCGAAAGTCCGTATTTCACACCTGTATCGGCAATGGAATGCCCGCCCGCAAGGCTTCCGCCCGCTTCGGCCACCTTCTTGGCTCCGCCGCGCAGAATCTCACCCAGAATGTTCAGATCCATGCTCTCCGGGAAGCAGACAAGGTTCAGTGCAGTCTTCACCTCGCCGCCCATGGCATAGACATCGCTCAGGGCGTTGGCCGCTGCGATCTGGCCGAAGGTATAGGGGTCGTCCACCATCGGCGGGAAAAAATCCACTGTCTGCACCAGTGCTACATCATCGGTAATGCGGTATACAGCCGCATCATCCCGGCTGTCGTACCCGACCAGAAGGCTCGGGTCTCTTGCACCGCGCGGCAGCTTTTCCAGAATACGGCTCAGCGCTCCGGCCCCCAGCTTTGCGGTACATCCGCCGCCGGTGCAGAACACGATCTTGCCTTCTTTGCTCATGCACGTTCTCCTTTCTCGAAATGAGACGTAACGCAGGAAATACGATAAATATTTTTCAGAATATCAGCTATCTGCCGGGCCAGAGCAGCCTGCTCTTTTGTATCGGCCTGATTGAGTACAACATAAAAGCTGCGATCCCCTACAGCCTTCCTTCCACCGGCTTCACTTGCCAGCAGATTTGCCAGAAGTTCCGGTGTCAACTGCGCATCCTGCGGAACACAAAGCAGCTCTGCGGCAAGCTCTGCTCGGAAACAGACCTCCCGGAGCGGATGCCTCAATGCAGAAAGCCCTGCTACGGCCAGAACCGTATCGCACTTCGGTAAAAGCACCGGCTCGTGCGCAGCGGGTGCCTTGCAGGGCATCCGTTTTGCGCCGTCCGCTTCAATGAGCACGATATCTGCAAGGGTCATCCAGCGCTCCAGCTGTGCCTGCGGCGGAGCCGTCAATTTGCCGCCGTGTGCAGCGGTTCCGGCCACGGCATAATTGCCGCACTTCCACAGGCGGAAAAGCTCTGCATCCGTCTGTGCCCAGACCCCGCCGGGCGGCTGCATAATATGGGTGGTGGTAGCGGCCAATACCCGCCAGCCCTTGCGGGCGCAGTGCGCAGCCAGATTGTACATCAGTGTGGTCTTTCCGCCGCCGCCCACCAGAGAAATAACATGTCCCTTCTCCGCAAGAAACGGAAAAATTTTTTCGTCGATCATTTCTGCTTTTCTGCAACTGCCATGGCGATTTTTTCCGGTGTGATGGGCAGCTCATAGAACCGGGTGCCGATAGCGTTATAGATGGCATCGGAAATGGCAGGCAGCGGTGTATTGATGACCACCTCGCCGATGGACTTTGCGCCAAAGGGTCCGTTGGGTTCATAGCTGCTCTCGAATTCAACCTTGATTTTGCCCACATCGGTGCGGGCCGGAATTTTGTACTGGAACAGAGAATTCTCTTCCGGGCAGCCATTTTTATCGTAAGTGATATTTTCGGTCAGAACCATGCCGATGCCCTGCAGCAGACCGCCCTCAGCCTGCACACGGGTCAAGTTCGGGTTGATGGGCGTGCCGCAGTCCACACAGGCATCAAATTCCAGCAGCTTTACCTCGCCGGTCTCGGTATCCACTTCCACCTCAGCAGCACCAACCATGAACGGCGGCGGCGACAAAGGCGAAGTATGCGTTTCGGTGGCTTCCAGCGGCACCATATGGCCGAACTGCGAAGCATACGCAATCTCGCTCAGAGACTTTTTCTGTGTGGGATCTTTGCTCTTGAAAACATCTTTTCCATCAAATTCCACACCGTCCTCGGTGCATTCCAGCAGCTCTGCGCCCAGCTTGCAGATCTGGGCGCGCAGCTTCATGGCACACTTTTCGGTGGCCTTGCCGGTAACGTAAGTGGTACTGGACGCATAGGAGCCGGAGTCATAGGGCGAGGTATCCGTATCAGCTCCGAAGACCATGATATTGTCCAGCGGGCAGTCCAGCACTTCGGCGGCGATCTGCGCCAGTGTAGTGTCACAGCCGGTGCCCATGTCGGCCGCACCGATCATCAGGGTGTAGAAGCCGTCGTCATTCAGTTTCAGGGTGGCACTGCCCACATCCATGCCGGAAATGCCGGAGCCCTGCATCGCCATGCCCATACCGACAGCGCGCACCTTGCTGTTGCCCATATCACGGGCAGGGTATTTGTGCTCCCAGTCGATCATATCCCGCACCTTGACAAGGCAGCGGTCCAGCGCGCAGCTGGTGTTGACAGCCCCATAGTAGGCGGGCATCACATCGCCCTCCTGTACGGCGTTTTTCAGCCGCAGCTCAAAGGGGTCCATATTCAGCTTATGAGCCAGTTCATTGACAGCAGATTCTACGGCAAACAGTCCCTGCGTTGCGCCGTAACCGCGGTAAGCACCGGCAGACATGTGGTTCGTATACACCACATCACTGATAAAGCGGAAGGCTTCTGCCTTGCCGTACAGCGGGATGGACTTGTGACCGGAAAGGCCCACGGTCGTAGGGCCGTGCTCGCCATAGGCACCGGTATTGGAAAGGGTGTACAGATCAATGCCCTTCACAATGCCGTCCTTCGTGGCACCCAGCCGCACATGGATCTCCATTTCGTGACGCGGCGAGGATGCGATCTGGCTTTCCACACGACTGAAAATGATCTTGGAGGGCTTTTTGGTCTTCCAAGTCACAAAAGCCGGATACACCTCACTGACCGCCGTCTGCTTGGCACCAAATCCGCCGCCGATGCGGGGCTTTGCCACGCGCACCATGGATTTGGGAATATGCAGTGCGTTCGCAATATTGCGCCGTGCATGGAACACGATCTGCGTGGAGCTGAGCACATTCAGCCGCCCATAGGTATCAATGGAGCAGTAGGTGCGGAAGGTCTCCATCATGGCCTGCTGGCAGGCCTTGGTGTGGTACACATGGTCGATGACCACATCGCTGGTTGCAAGCACCGCGTCGATATCACCGGCTCCGCATTCATCATGGGCGCAGAGGTTGCGTTTGTTGTCAGCTCCCACCGGGCACAGACTGGCCCAGTTGTCCTCCGGATGCACCAGAATGGGGTTGTCCTTGGCAGTGTGATAGTCCAGCACTGCTTCCAAAACCTCATATTCCACCTTGATGAGCTTGAGAGCCTTATCCACGCACTTTTCATCCTTACCGGCCACAATGGCCACCACATCGCCCACAAAGCGCACATGGCGGTCAATGAGCAGGCGGTCACGCGGACTGGCTTCCGGATAGGTCTGGCCAGCCTGCGTGTAGCGCGGCGCATCCTGCGGCACATCCTCCCATGTAAAGATCGCCTCGATGCCGGGCACCTTTTTTGCTACAGCCGTATTGATCGTTTTGACGATGGCATTTGCGTGCGGAGAGCGCAGCAGCTTTACGATCAGGCAGTCCTGCGGGATCACATCGTCCATATAGACGGGCTGGCCGGTGACCAGCTGCATGGCATCCTTTTTACGGAAAGGCTTGTTGATGGTACTCATTCTGCGGCCTCCTTCTGCTTTTTCCATGCCAGAAAGTTCATGATGCCGCGCAACTGGCCCTCATAGCCAGAGCAGCGGCAGAGGTTGCCGGAGAGATATTCCTTCACTTCTTCCTCACTGGGGTACGGATTCTCGCGGAAGAGGGCCAGCGCGTTCATGATAAAGCCCGGGTTGCAGAAGCCACACTGCTCTGCTCCCTGATCCGCGATAAAGCCGCCGAACTCCGCTGCTTCTTCCTGCAGGCCTTCCAGTGTGGTAATGCTGTGGCCGCTGGCACGCGCTGCCAGTACCGAGCAGGACAGCACCGGTTTCTCGTCCAGAAACACCGTGCACAGACCGCAGTTGGAGGTCTCACAGCCGCGCTTGACGCTCTTGCAGCCGTGGGCGCGTACAAAATCGATCAGCAGCATATCTGCAGCCACATCCTCTGTGACCTTGATGCCGTTCAATGTAAGAGTGATCTGCATTTAATTTTCCTCCTGTGCCGTGCGTGCTTCCAGTTCCAGAACAGCACGCTTTGTCAGAACGCCTGCCAGATGGCGGCGGTACTCGGCATTGCCGCGCATATTGGAGCCAGTGACAATTTTTTGCTTTACTTCATCGGCAAAGTTCTGCGCCAGTTCCTGCGCAGAAACACCCGCCTTTGCCGGCAGCTCAAACAGCACAGCCTTGAGTGGCCGCGCACCGATCACAATGCGATAGCTGCCGGTTTCCAGACGGGCGGCAGCGCAGGTAAGCACCGGGATATCAGTCTGGCTGTTGCGCACGGACTGATAGAAAAATTCTGCTTTTTCCTTTTTAACGATCAGCCGCACAAGGATGTCCCGGTCATAAGGGCGCTCAGCATACTCCTGCAGGGATACGATCCCACCCTTGTACAACTCTACCGAACAGTCCATGGCCATAAACAGCGTGAGCACATCAGAAAAGCCGAACCGGCTGTAGATGCTGCCGCCCACAGTTGCCAGATTGCGCAGCTGCACGCCCACGATATGCCGCAGCGCTTCCTTTACTGCGCCATGGGTATACGCAGCAAGACCGGCGTGCTCTTCCAGCTGGCGCAGTGTAACCATGGCACCAATGGAAAAGCTGCCCTCGGTCTCCTCTATGGTGTCCAGTCCCAGACCGGACAGGTCGATGGCTGTACCGACATTGATATTCTCCATTTTGAGCCAGATCATGCCGCCCAGCACACGGTTGGCCTTTTTCTGGTTCAGCTGCCACGCTTCTTCCAGACTTTCGGCCTGCTTATATTCTCGGATCGTCATCATAGATGCAGGTTCCTCTCTCTCTTTTTCTCTGTTCTTTTATTTTAACACAGATTTCGATATAATACTATTGTGAATTCGTTTCAGAAAGAGTGGTACTATATGAAAGAACTTCTTCCGGTGGGCTGTGTCATTATGGCATCCGGTCTGAGCCAGCGCTTCGGCTCCAACAAACTCCTTGCGCCGTTCTGCGGGGAACCGATGCTATGCCGCGCATTTGCAGCGACCGATACTCCAAAGCTTTCGGCCCGCATCGTGGTGACACGTTCAGACGAAGTTGCACAGCTTTGCCGTTCCCGCAATGTTCCGGTGCTGCTGCACGATCTGCCTGGTCGAAACGATACGGTGCGGCTTGGTCTTTCTGCGCTGCTGAAACAGGTTCCGGAGCTTTTTGGCTGCATGTTCCTGCCGGGAGACCAGCCGCTTTTGTGCCGCGAGACAGTGGAAGCCATGGCAGGCATCTCCGGATGGGATCACAAGACCCGGCTGGAACGGCAAAAAGAAACAGAACGGGAGATCTTCCGTCTGGGATTCCGGGTCCGTAACGACCTGTCTCCCCTTACTGGAAGTCCCGTTCTGTTTGAAAAAGGACTTTTTCAGGAACTGCTCACCTTGCCGCAAGGCATGGGCGGAAGTGTTCTGCTTCGGAAATATCCCGCGCATGTTCACACCGTTTACATTGCGGATCGGAATGAATTGGCCGACGCCGACACGCCCGAAGCACTGGCGCAATTGGAAGCACTGGCCCGGCAGAAGCTTTGAGCTTTATACTGCCTTGTCATCCTTCGGCAGCAGCACATTCAGCAGGATCGCCACGAACGCAGCCGGAACGATGCCGGACTCGCCGCAGATCAGCTGGAAAGCGTGCGGAGCCTGTGCCAGAATGCCGCTGTTGGCACCCATGCCGTAGCCAACACCCAGAGCCACCGAGACGATGGTAAGCTGACGCGGGGTCATCTTTTCCTTGGTGATGAGCTGGATGCCGCTGACCACGATGGAAGAGAACATCATAACGGCAGCACCGCCCAGAACGGCCTGCGGCATAATGGAGATCAGTGCGCCGAGCTTGGGGATCAGGCCGCACAGGATCAGGAAGATGGCACCGGAGGCCAGAGCCATGCGGTTGACCACTTTGGTCATGGCCACCAGACCCACGTTCTGGCTGAAGGAAGTGTTGGGCAGTACACCGAACAGAGCCGCAAAGGAGGAGCCCAGACCGTCACAGATCACACCGCCGGACAGCTCTTTATCGGTGGGTTCACGATTCATGCCGCCCTCCATGACACCGGAGATATCACCCACGGTCTCAACAGCGGTAACAACGAACATGATCATCACCGGCATAATAGCGCGCATATCAAACACGATCTTGACCGGCATCAGCTTGGGAATGGCAAACCAAGAGGCCTGTGCCACCTTATTCCAGTTGAGCACCCATGCCTTGGTAAACTCTACACCATCGGCAGTGACACCGGTGGTGGGCAGCACCAGACCCATGACAAAGGCCGCAACGTAACCGGCCAGAATGCCGATCAGGATCGCGGAAGAGCTGAGGAAGCCCGTGGTCCAGTGCTTGAAGATCAGAATGACCACCAGAACGAACAGGGCCAGCAGCAGATTTTCCATGGAGCCAAAGTCTTTTGCGCTGTTGCCGCCGCCAAAGGAATTGATACCCACCGAGATCAGCGAAAGACCGATGGAAAGCACAACTGTACCGGTGACGACCGGCGGGAAGAACTTGCGCAGGGGCTTGAGGAAGAAGCCCAGCACGCTTTCAAAAATGCCGCCGATGATGGATGCACCCATAATGGCACCATAGGCCAGCACACCGCCGCCCATGCTGCCGACAACACTGTTGAACACGCCGATAAAACCGGAACTGGTGCCCATGATGATGGGCACACTACCGCCCACGGGGCCGATGGTGAACAGCTGTACCAGCGTGACTACGCCGGCCACAAACATGGCGCTCTGCAGCAACGTGACCTGCAGATCTGCAAATTCGCCGCCCGCAATGCCGCAGGCGCTGGTGATGATCAGCAGCGGGGTCAGGTTGCCCACAAACATGGCGCAGACATGCTGCAGACCCAGCGGGATCGCCTGTTTCAGGGACATTTTTGCGTCGAACTGATACGCCGACTCTTCGAGCTTGACTTCCTTCAAATGTTCCACTCTCCTCAAATCTTGACAAAAATCATTCTTTTCGACTGCTTTACCAAAAAAGCGGATTTATTATAGCAAAACTGCGTATCCTTGTAAATTAAGTATGACTTTTTCGTGAACGGCTGTTTCCCGCTGAGAAACACAAAAAGCAGGGCGCTTTGTGCGTTTTTTCCGCTTTGGTCGGAAGAATTTCGCGCAGAACTCCTGCTTTTTTGTTTTGTTTTATTTGATTTTTGTGCGATATGGAAATTTTACAGCGTTCTCAGCCCGTAATCTTTTAAACAGCGCTGGATGCCCTGCTGAGTGGTGTCGAACCGGATGCCGAAGCGTTCCAGTTTTGTGGTGTCCATCACAAGGTTCCGACCCCAGCTTTCTTCCTCGATCTGCACAGCGATTCCCAGCGTTTCGGCAAACTGTCGGGCGGTGCATACCATGTTTTCGGCATTGCCGCTGCCAAAATTGTATACGCCGCCTGGCAGCGCCATGGCAGGCTCCAGATTTTCGATCACCTGCCGCACATAGGTCACGCCGCGGTGGTCGTTCCGGGAGAAGCGCAGAGCCTCTCCCTTCAGCGCGGCACGCAGAAGATTCAGCGGCAGATTGCCCCGGATGGGCAGCCCATAGCCGGGCAGGTCATACATCCAACTGGCACGCAGATGGACCGAGTCCGGGCAAAGCTCCAGCACACGCTGCTCTGCTTTCAGCTTGTATTGGCCGTAAATGTTTGCGGGATGCAGGGCCAGTGTTTCCGGCAGCGGCCCCTGCTGCTGCACACCAGCATAGACCTGATCCGAGCTGAATGCCACCAGCTTTGCCTTCGTCTGCTGCGCAGCCCGTACCAACCAGACTGGCAGCTCCACATTGGCACGGTAAGCTTCTGCCGGATGCTGCGCACAGTAACTGGTATCGGAAAGAGCGGCGGTGTGCAGGATCACATCCGGATGCAAAGCTTCCACCTGTGCACGGGTGAGAGCTTCATCGGCTGTACAGAAAAAGCCTTTTGGAAGGGCGCAAAGCTCGTACTTTCCCTGCCACTGCTGCAAAATGCGGGAGCCGACAAAGCCGCCTGCACCGGTGATAAGAATTTTTTTCATGATAATTTCCTCCTGCAGTGCAATGAAAAAGTGCCCAGCAGCATGACAGCCTGCCGGGCACAAAAATTTTAAAGGAACAGTTCCAGCACGAACACGACGGCACAGCAGGCCACAGATACCTGAAACAGGCTTGCGCCGAACCAAGCAGCTGCAATGCCTACCACCAGCGCCATGGCACCGGCAGCCGGGCTCTGGGTCGCGTTGACAATGGCCGGGAAGGTCATGACCGCCAGCGTCACATAGGGCACATAATACAGAAACGACTGAATGAAGCGATTTTTGATGGGCTTGCGGATCAGTGTGAGCGGAAGGATGCGGATGGCATAGGATACCAGCGCCATCACTGCAATGTAAATGTAATGATTATGCGTCATGCTCTGCCTCCTGCTCGTCTGGATTCACCGGAAAAAGAGCTGCTGCAGCGCTGGAAATGAGCACTGTGAGCAAAATGGTGCGCGTGCCCTCCGAAAGAGCGGAAATACCCGGCAGGTAGTTGCACACAAAGCTCAGTGCAAAGCTGATGGCAACAAGTGCAGCTACCACCCTGCTCTTACGCGCCGGAGGAATGATGATGGCAAGGAACATGCCGTAAAGGGCAACGCTCAGCGCACTGACAGCCCGCAGCGGCAGCAGATTGCCCGCAATGATGCCCAACGCTGTACCGATGGCCCAAGCCGGTGCCGCCAGCAGAATGGCACCGTAGGTATAATATGGGTTCAGGCTGCCGGGCCGTGCAATGGTGATGCCAAAAAGCTCGTCTGTCACATCATAACCGATGAGCAGCCTGTGCCAGAAGGGTGTGCCCGGCGCAAAGCGCTGGGCAAGTGCGCAGCTCATGAGCAGATAGCGCGCATTGGCAATCAGTGTGATGATGGCCACTTCCAGATAGGTCGCATTGGCCATGATGATGGCAAATGCAGCGTACTCGCCTGCCGAAGCGTTGTTCAGCAGGCTGACCAGAAAGCCCTGAAACGGGGTAAAACCTGCCCGGCGGGCCGCAATGCCCAGCGAGAAGGAAACAGCAAAATAGCCCAGCGCAATGGGAACGCCATCCCGCATGCCCTCACAGAAAATTTTTTTGCAGAAAGCCCAAACCGGCCTTTCTGCATTGACAAGCTCCGGGGCAAGGAGCTTACTTTTGGAATTCATCTTTGTTTTTAACTCCTTTCCTATTTCAAACGCCGCTTCTTATTATACTCTCCCGCACACAGAGAAGAAAGGGCTTTTTCACTTTCTTTTCGGCACAAAAGGAAAACGCCGCCTGAAAAGGCAGCGTTCTTCGTCGATTTATGCACCCGGCACCAGAAAATGCATCGCCTGCGGCAGGACCTGCGTACCGGCTTCCAGCCCATTTGCCGTCAGGATCTGTGCCGGTGACACATGGAACCGTCTGGCAATGCCGAACAACTCCTCCCCTGCCTGTGCATAGTAGATGCGCAGTGCGATCTCCGGGTCCGGAGTCGTCAGCGGTTCGCCCAGCTCAATGCTGCCGATGCTCGAATGTGTGCTCCGGCAGAGGATGGCTCCTTCGGCACGGGCGGTGACCGTCACTTCCAATGTGCCGCCAGTGCAGCTGCACTGGATGTTCTCGGTGCTCAGCCAGCATTCCGGGCTGAACTGTGCACCCGGCGGGGCTTCTACTGCAAGCGGAAAGACAAGCTCCAGTGTTTTTTCGTAGCTTTCCAGCTCGGCAAGACTGTTCTCGGCAAAGGCGGTGGCAACGGCACGCACCGTAAAGGCCCAGCCGTCGCGGTAAGGTGTTACCTGCGCCGGTCCATAAGACACAAAGCAGGCGCGCAGCTGAGCATCCGCATCTGGCAGCGGCCCGGAGGCCGTGGAAGATGCTGTCTCGTTCAACATACAGGCAAGATCTTCTGCTGCCAATTCCTGCGGCGTGACGGCGGTTTCAAACTGCGTAGAAAAGGCATCCGCTACGTATTGCAGCTGGCAGGGCCGCCATGCGTGCAAATGCATCATCACGCTGGCTGTCAGTTGGCCGCTGGCTTCCTGTTCGCCCTCCGCAAGGGCAAAGCCCACCGGTTCCAGCACGCACATGCATCTGCAGTCCTCTGCTACGCCTTCCAGATCCACCACCTGATTGAACGGCAGGGATGCCGCCTGACTTTGCAGGCTGCTTTCGCCTTCCGCGCGCCAGGCGCATTGAGCACGTACCTCGCCCTTGACCACTGCCTTGCCCGCCAGCAGCTTTACCTCCCGCACGGCGGCGCTGCCGGTAATATCCAGAATGGCTGCGGGCGGCTTTGCAAACACAAGCTCCCCTTCCACAGTGACCAGCTTTTCCAGCACCGCGGTGCTGCGCACGCCGTTCAGCGTCTGCAATTTCTGTTCAATGCCGCCATCGGCCAGCGCCGTGATCAGTTCCTGTTTATCCTGTGTATGGATAGTAACCACAAGACCATAGGCTCCGCGCACCTCGATGCGGTGCGGGTTTACTGCCCGGCAGTTGAGGTATTCGGTCTGCCCTTCTACCATGGCCATCCAGCTGGTGAAGGAAAATTCCGGCACCTCCAGCTGCTTTGTAAACGGCAGCTTCTGCTCGGTCTGGCAAAGCCCGGCCCCGTCCTCGCCCTGATAAAACACAGTGCAGCGCAGATAGCCTTCCAATGTAAGCCGCCCGGGCTGCAGCTGCTTTTGCAGCACCACCGGTTTTGCAAAGCATTTGACCAGCTTGAACACCGGCGGAAGATAATCTGAAATCAGGATCTCGGTTTCCAGCGGAAGTTCTGCCTTGACGGTGCAGCTCGTGCCTGCCTGCGGCAGCGTATCCCGAAAGATCTTCAGTTCCATGCAGTGTGCTCCTTTCCCTGTCCGTCTCTACTGGAAAGGTATGCACATGCTTTGCAGGATATGCGCGCAAAAAAGGCACCGTGCAAAACGCACGATGCCTTTGGGCCTTTTGAAACAATCAGATCGTTTTGCGCAGGACAGCCGCCTGCATTACATGGTATTTCTGCATCAGCCGGACGGCAGCCGATGTGATCTTCTCGCCGCTGACCACAATGGGGATCGCAGGCGGGCAGGAAACCGTCGGCATAGCGCAGATACGCCCCACCGCCTGCTCTGTGGGCACCTGCTCCTGCGGGGCAAACACGGCCTGCCGGATGCTGCAGCAGGTGTGCAATTCGTGTTCCAGCTCCAAAAGCTCACGATCGTTTTTTTCCGGGAGCGGGAACGGTCCTGTAAGGTTTTCCACAATGTGGAGAACAGCAGAAGTCAGCCGTTCAAAGTCCTGCGGCGGATTTGCCGGGGTGAACATCAGCACAACATAGCGCGGGTCGGCATATTCGCACTCGACCTTTGCGCTGCGCAGCGCTTCTGCAAGCTCTGTGCCGGTCATGCCCAGTGTAGCAGCATCCAGCGTGACCTTGAGAGGTTCGCTTTCCAGTGCCATCGGCCCCGGGCAGTGTTTTGCAGCAGCAGCTTCGTTCAGCTCCCGGCGCAGGCGGGTCAGATGACCGCAGCACTGCAAAAGCCGCAGCGGATAACCTTCCGACAGAACCTGATTGCATTTGTCCAGCGACTGCAAGATCAGGTAAGACGGACTGGTGGAACCAAACAATGCCAGTGCATTGCGCACAGCGGCTTCGTCCTGAATGGGGGCATTTTTGCCCAGATGCAGGTATGCGCCGCCAGTGACAACGGGCAGCGTTTTATGGCCGGAGTCGCAGCACATGGCCGCGCCCAGCGCAATAGGATGCTGACCGCCCTGCGGCAGAAAACGCAGGTAAGCACCGTGGGCATTATCCACCAGAAGCGGAACGCCAAAATCCTTGCACACTCCGGCCAGCGCTGCAATATCCTGCACGCCGCCCAGATAATCCGGGCTGGTGACATAGATACCAAAAGGCTTCCTGCCCTGCTGTGCCAAACCCTGCAGAGCACCTGTCAGCTTTGCAGCTGACACCGGGCAGCTGCAAAGTGCACCGGCATCCTGCGGCGCAGGCCAGAGCCACTGGATATCAAAATCCAGCAGCGCCGCCGCATACAACAGCGCTTTGTGAGCGTTGCGCGCTGCCAGCAGGACCGGGCGCTGTCCGGCTGCGGGCGCAGCCTGCAGTGCAAGGCACAGCATTGCACGGATGCACTGGGACGAGCCCTCTGTGCTGTAATAGGTATGCACCGTGCCGAACAGCCGGGTAGCGTTGGCTTCGCTCTGGGCAATGATGCCGTCAGCCTCATACAGTTCATCCGCACCCTTTATTTCGGTAATGTCCCACGGCTCAAAGCCCAAAAGGCTCTGGCCCTTGTGGCCGGGCATATGCAGCCGCGAGGTGCCGGACTGTGCGTAACGGCGCACAAAATCCACAATAGGCGTGGTCGTGCTCATTCGCAGGCTTCGCCATCAGCACAGGCGTTACAGGTGGAACCCAGCTCAATAGGCACCTCGATGCCCTTGGCGGCAAGTTCCTGATTCTCAGCGACCTTGATCATGATAGCGCATTCCATTCGCTTTTTGAACAGCTCGCAGCCGTACTCATACACACCGGTAATGTTGCCAGTAGCGTGGTAGGAGTTTGCTGCACAGCCGCCGGAGCAGTACAGCTTTGCCCAGCAGTCCTGACACTCCTTGCGGGCATAGGCGTTGCAGTGCTTGAACTCATCGCGCACGGCAGTGTTCGTAACGCCCTTCCAGATATCGCCCATCAGGTACTTGGGGTCGCCCACAAACTGGTGGCAGGGGTACAGATCGCCCCAAGGAGTAACAGCCATGTACTCCGTGCCGGAGCCACAGCCGGAAATGCGCTTGTAGATGCAGGGGCCGCCGGTGAGGTCGATCATGTAGTGGTAGAAGGTAAAGCCGCGGCCCTCGCGGTTGCGCTTGATCATTTCCTTGGCAAGGATCTCGTACTGTTCCTTCAGGATGGGCAGATCTTCCTCGGTCAGGGCACTGGGGTCGCCGGGCTTGGACACCACAGGCTCCATGCTCAGCTCAGTAAAGCCGAGGTCGGCCATGTGGAAGATATCGTTGGTGAAGTCGGTGTTGTAGTGGGTGTAGGTGCCGCGCATGTAGTAGTTCTTGTCGCCGCGCTTCTTCACGAACTCCTGGAACTTGGGCACGATGGTATCGTAGCTGCCATGGCCTGCATAGTCCTTGCGGAAGCGGTCGTTGACCTCTTTGCGGCCATCCAGACTCAGAACGACGTTGTGGCACTCCTTGTTGCAGAAATCGATCACATCGTCATCGATCAGCATACCGTTGGTGGTCATGGTAAAGCGGAAGTTCTTGTTGTGGATCTTCTCCTGCTCACGGCAGTAGGCCACCAGCTTTTTGACCATATCAAAGTTCATCAGCGGTTCGCCGCCAAAGAAGTCCACCTCAAGGTTGCGGCGGGTGCCGGAGTTTTCGATCAGGAAGTCCATAGCACGCTTGCCCACTTCAAAGCTCATCAGCGCACGGTCGCCCTGATAGCGGCCCTGCGAAGCAAAGCAGTAGGAGCAGTTCAGGTTGCAGGTGTGTGCAACATGCAGGCACAAGGCCTTGACCACGGTGTTGCGGTTTTTAAAGTCGAATGCCATATTCTCATAGGTATCCGGGGTCCACAGCTTGCCTGCTTCCTTCAGGCTGGTCACATCATCGATGCACTGACGCAGATCTTCCTCCGTGACATCCTCGCGGTCTCCATACTTTGCCATCATAGCCGAAACAATCTCGTCAGCAGTATGCTCCAGGTACATGGCAATGATATCGTATGCAACATCGTCCACCACATGCACCGAGCCGCTGCAGGTGTCCAGCACGATGTTATAGCCGTTCAATTGATACTGGTGTACCATTTTACTCTCCATTCCAATTATACAAAAAAATGCCGCCCGGCAAAGGCGGCAGGGGGTTGCAAAAATTACTTGTTGCTGTTCTCGCACTGCTGGTTAGCCACGCCGCAGGAGGTCTTGCAAGCGGACTGGCAGGAAGTCTGGCACTCGCCGCAGCCGCCGGTCTTAACGCTCTTGGTCAGGTCACGAGTAGCAATGGTCTTAATACGTTCCATAATAGAAAACCTCTCTAGCTCTCAAAATTTCATCGCGCCGGACAAAGCCCGGTACGCATTTATCTTTGCTTATGATAACACGCAAGGGGCTTTCTGTCAAGATTTTTATGCTGCTAACCTGTTCAAACCTGTCCAGCAGGCTGATACTTCGTCAGGACGGTGTGCAGCCCCAGCTCCCGCGCCCTGGCCAGTAAGTACCGGTAGCGGCACAAAAGCGCCTGCCGCTCGTAAATGCGCTGCTCGATCAGGTCTGTATCTACCTCCAGATCAAACATCATCTCATTACGCCGCAGGCAGAACAGACATTCCTTCAGCTCTTCTTCCAGTTCTGGGTGATAGCGTTCGTGCTCGGTATCCCGCGGGATGCGGCTCGAAAGCAAAGTTTGGGTGTTCTGGGCATGGGTTCGTTCCAGCATAGGCCGTCCTCCTCTTCTTTGTGTATCTTGAAGGTTTGTACATTCTAGTATATGAAGAGACCGGTGCAGAATATGCCAGTTTATGGTAAAGCAGAAACTTTCTCCGCTGGTGCGCGCATTTTAAAAAAGTTTGCAATTTTTTCAAAATCACGCTTGACAAGTATCACTTTTCCGCGTATAATAGCACACGTTGAGCGGCTCACGCTGCGAAACGCAATCGGATATTGGGGATTTGCATAGTGGTAGTGCGGTAGACTCTGACTCTACTTGTGGGAGTTCGATTCTCTCATCCCCAACCAAAAAGCCATCTGGTTTATGCCGGATGGCTTTTTTCGTTCTATATTGTTATACAAAAACAGCGTACCGTCTTTGCGACGGTACGCCCATTTTTATGCAGTTATTACAGAATGCTGATGCGGCCTGCGCCGTAGGGATTCTCGTAATCCAGCAGATAGCCCGGGTAATCGGCCAGCGGGCTGTTTGCGGTGGTCAGATGCGGCAGACCCTCGCCGTCCACGCCGCCAAAGCTCATTGCGTAAGTGGACATCACGAGGTAATCCTCAGACACATAGTCCTTGATCAGCTCTGCGCCATCAAACATGGCAAAGCCATCGCCCAGATTGCGCAGAGTGTAATTCATGCCAGCCAGAGCGTAGGTCTTGCTCTCGTCCAGCGGTTCATAAGTACCGGAAGCCTTGTTGTAGATCTTCACGTTCTGCACGCGCGGAGTGCCGGTGGCACTGCCAATCCAGACATTCTTCTCGTCGGTCTGCACGGTGTTGGGGATATCGGTGTGGATCTCGTAGGAAGCGCCTGCCACATGCAGGAAGCCGCCGTTCTCCTTTTCCGTTCCGGCAAAGCGGGCCGCAAACTCCAGTGCATCCTGGATCTGCTTGCCGGTGACAGACATCAGACATGCCACATTGCCAAACGGGCTGACCTGCTTGCAGGTCTTGAAGGTCCAGTAGCCGGCTTTCTCATCGGCGCGGATGCCGCCGCCGTTCATGATAGCGATGTCACAATGCAGCTGTTCCACCTCATTGAAGTAGGAGTAAATGCCGTCGGCCACGAAGTCGCCGAGATTCGTCTCTGCCATGCGGATGCGGCGCTTGCCAGTCTCGGGGTCGGAGATGTAGAAGTTCGTATCGGCAACAGCGATCTTCTCACCCAGCATGTCGTCCACAGAAGCGACCCATGCGTTCTGGATATCGGCAACGGCACTGTCGGAGCCTTCGTAAGAGGAGATCAGACGGGTGGCAATGGAGCCGTCAGCCTTGATGGTCATTTCGCCAACATTTGCAAAATAAGAGCCGGTCTGGGTCAGGGCGACAGCCTTGCCGGACAGATCCTTCACCCACTCACACTCCATCTTGGTGTGAGAATGGCCGTCGATGAATGCATCGAAGCCGGAGGTGTGCTCGATGACTTCCTTGCTGGTCCAGGGCGAAGAGGAAGGATCAACGCCCAGATGGCCCAGACCGATCACGTAGTCAGCCAGAACCTTGGCCTTATCAATGGACTTCTGCACAGCCTTGTACAGCTTCTGGCCGTCGTCACCGCCCAGAATATCATAGATATAGCGGCTCTGGCTCTTATCCATGAAGTAAGCCGGAGTAGACTTGGTGAAGGTCTCGGGCGTGGTGATGCCCACAAATGCGATCACGCGGCCGCCGATGGTGAAGTATTTGACATCCGGCAGAACGCGGTTGCCCAGCGGCAGATTGACCCAGTTGCTGGAGAGGTACGGGAAATCCGCCTCAGCCATTACCTCTTTTGCACGGGCCATGCCGTAGTCGAATTCATGGTTGCCGGGAGTTGCAGCATCATAGCCAGCGGCGTTCATCAGCTGGATGATGGATGCACCTTCGTCCATGGAACCATATGCGGTACCCTGAATATGGTCGCCCGCATCTACCAGCAGGACATTTTTGCCTGCATCCTGATAGCTCTTTTTCAAAGCTGCGATGGCAGCATAGGTCAGTTCCGGCGATTTTTTGTCGATGTAAGTATGAACATCGTTGGTGTACAGGATCGTAATGTCCTTAAAGCTGCCGGGGTAACATGCAGACGCAGCGGGTGCGCCCAGACTCACGGCAGCAACGGCTGTGGTGACACCTGCGGCTTTCAGGAAGCTGCGGCGGGAGATAAGCTGTTTCATGGAAAAACGACCTCCTCATAAAACTCTCTTTTGTATTCTATCGGGCGCACAGAACCAGCCCGACGCTTGTTATATTAAGCATAACACACAAAACACCCAAGAACAACCCGGAATCGCACAATTTGTTCATAATTCACGGTACTAGGTCACACTTTTTGTGCAACATTATTCCTTTTCAGAGCAAAAAACAGCCCGCATCTGCAGCCAGTCGTTGACTGCAAAAGCGGGCTATTTTCAAAAGGGGGGGATTCAAAAACAGATCAGAGCAACGAGCTCAAATCGCATTGTATTCCTTGAGGAATTTCTCAAGGTCGGTACCCTCGATCTTTTTCAAAGCTTCCTTCATGGCAAGGCGCGGGATGAGCGGCAGATCCATGTCGGTGATCTTCTTGCCGTCGCGCAGCTTGACCGTTGCATCGATCAGGGCACGTACGTCATAGGTGCTGCCCCAGACCTCGGGCACACCGCGGTCGATGTCCAGCAGGGTGTACACAGCTTCCATACCGGTGCGCATGGAGTATTCGGTGGTGAAGATGGTGTCACGGCCGGTCTCGGCGAACTGGCCCAGGAAGGCAAAGTTGACAGCACCCTCCGGCACGATATCAGGACGGTCGCCCATCGCACGCGGCATAAAGAATGCATCGATATACGGCATCATGACCGGGATGGTGTTGGCACTGTGCTCGGCCAGCTCTTCGATCTGATCCTCGGGCACACCAATGTGGTACAGCCATTCCATGCACAGTTCCTTGCCGGTGCAGTCGCGCATGGCCTTCTTGACGTAGTTGCCGGGCTTATCACTGAACAGGCCGTAGACCCAGACGCACAGCTGGTTCTTAGGCTGGTCGCGGAACTGTTGCTGACGGTTCAGCGTCCAGCTGAGCAGCCAGTTGGAGTCCTTAACCGTGACGATGCCGCCTGTGACGGTGTGGCCGCTGAACGGGTCACGCTTGCAAATCTTCTGGATATACTGCGGGATCTTGTCGTCCAAGGTGGTAATGGTAGCGCTCTCCCAGTTGGAATGTTCCGGGTCGGAGCAGAACTTCTCGGGATGGCCGAAAGCGGGATCCTGTGCAGCGATCTTCTTCCACAGGTCCCAGCCGTTACCCGGCTTGATGGTGGGATCAAAGCCTGCTGCCTTGTCCTGTGCGCCCATCGTGCAGCTTTCCACGCAGCCGCCGTTGGTGATGAACAGCAGATCATTTTCGGTCAGGCCGATGGTGCTGGTCTCCCCCGCATGCTCCACGACCACGCTGCTTGCCTGCTTGCGCTTGCCATTGATATCAAATTTCACGTCCACGACCTTGGTCTCATAGTGGAACTGCACGCCGTGGTCCTTCAGGTAAGTGACCATGGGCAGGATGATGGACTCATACTGGTTGTAGCGGGTAAAGCGCAGGGCGGTGAAATCCGGCAGACCGCCGATGTGGTGAATATAACGCTTGAGGTAGAGCTTCATTTCCAGAGCACTGTGCCAGTTCTCAAAAGCAAACATGGTGCGCCAGTACAGCCAGAAGTTGGAGTTCAGCACTTCATCATCAAAGAAATCGGTGATCTTCTTATCCTGCAGCTGTTCGTTGGGGGTGAAGAAGAGCTTCATGATCTCCATAGCACCCTTATCAGACAGGCCGAACTTGCCATCGGTGTGGGCATCCTCGCCGCGGTTGACGGTAGCACGGCACAGTGAATAGTTGGGGTCTTCCTTGTTCAGCCAGTAGTACTCATCCAGCACACTGGCACCCTCGGTCTCCAGAGACGGAATGGAGCGCAGCAGATCCCACATGACCTCGAAGTGGTTATCCATCTCGCGGCCACCGCGCATCACGTAACCGATATCGTATTTGTAGCCGTCGCAGGCACCGCCGGGGATGGGGTCTTTCTCAAACACATGCACATGCTCGCCCTTCATCTGGCCGTCACGCACCAGATAACATGCAGCCGTCAGTGCGGCCAGACCGGAACCAATGATATATGCAGATTTATGATCGACACCCTCCGGCTTTTTAGGAGTTGCAAATGCTTCATAGTTGCCACTGGAATAGTACATAGAAAAGCCTCCCTGCTTTTTATTGCTTTTTTCGGCATCCTTGCGCCGTCCTTATGGCAACAGTATACCCCGCGCCGCCGCAGCAGACAACAAACAAACTTTAGCGGGTGTATAAATTTTATACAATCATTCTGTTTTGCTGGAAATACGTACAAATTGTGACAAAAGCCGCCCTAATAGCGAATCGTTCTGTGATATAGCGTGCTTTATAAACCAGTTTCAGCAAAAAGAAAAGCACCCAGATTTCAATGAATCCAGGTGCTTTTTGTTGGTGGAGGCGATGGGAGTCGAACAATAAAAAATGATTGAGTGGCGTCAAAAACATATCTGCAACGCGCCTAAACACTTGCTAAAAATGTAGTGGGGTTGGTTTGTAACCCATGTATTTTGCTACGTTTACAAAAAAGAGTGTTACCAAAACTGTTACCAGAGTCAGGCCTGTGCCTTTTTGAATGCCGCGGTGGTAGCGGCAGCAAGATCTTCCCTCTGACCGTCAAGCTCGTGCCGATACACTCCGGCAGTGTCCATGTTCTTGCTATGGCCCACGAGCATCTTCAGCTGGCTGTCAGTCAGGACGCTGGATTCAACACTGACAAAGGTGTGCCGCAGCTCGTAAAGTGAAACTTTCGGCTCAAGCCCGTTTGCTTCCTGATAGGATTCCCAGCGGCGATAGAGCGCGTGTTCTGACGGGATCTGAAACAGCGGGGTATTGTAGTTCAGAAGTATACCTTGAGCCTTCAGAAGCTGCACCTGTGCCTCGTATGCCTCGCGAGCTTCCTTGCCCATGTCAAAAGAGCGGATTGCGTTTTCGTTTTTTCCGGTCGTCTGTTCCCGGTGCACGTTGATGCTGCGCCGAAGGTTGACCGTGTTCCCTTTGATGTCTCCATACCATAAGCCAATCAGCTCTCCGGGACGCAGGCCGGTGGAAACGGCAAAGCGATAGGCATAGATATACTCGTCAAATACCGGCTTTCCGTAGTAGGTACGGGTATCTACGCTAAACAGCACCTTCAGAGCGGTGGGCTGAAGAATTGTGCGTTTTCCCATTCTCGCATTCTTCGGGATAGACAGATCAGGATGCAGTGTCGTGTACTTGTTCCTTCTGCACCACTTGACAAAGGCCGTTTCCGCCGCCCGAATCGTCATAAGCGTTTTGCGGCTCAATGGCTTGTCTGAAATCGGCTTGCGCTGGTTCTTCTTCTGGGATCGCTTCCGAAACGAAACGTCGATTGCCTTTTGAAGGTCGCCCTCGGTCAGCTCGTCAATGCGGATGTTCCCGCAGGTCGGCAGGATATAGCAGTCCCCGTAACGCTTGCATTGCGTAACATAGGATGTGCCACAGGTGAGCTTCAGCTCTTCCACCCACTCTGAATAAAGGGCGCTGACCTTCTTTTTTCCGTCTCTGATGCTATCATCAAGCCATGCATCCGCTTTTGCGTTTGCTTCCCGTTGTCCTGTTCGGCCCGGCGTACTGCTGTAAAAGCGCTTGCGGGTGCCGTTCTTCTGAACTGCGATGCACCAGCGCTTTTCCTTTTCGACCCAAAACGCTGTGTTCGTTCTCTTTTTCATCGTTCTGCTCCTTTCGGTTGAAATTGCAAAAGCATCAAATTTTTTGATATTTGTTGACAGCAACAACCGTTTGATGTAACATATGGTTGTGAGCAGTTGTTTTGTGAGCTTTGGCGAGGTCAACAAAACAAAAAATGGAACCATGGAGGTAACACGCAGATGCAGGATAAAACGGCTGTTCTCGGAAACACCCCGGGTGTTGAGGAGGACGAGCGATACATTGAAAAGGCGTACAGAACTCTCTCAGAGGATAACCGCAAAAAGCTGGAAGTATACGCTGCCGCGCTGCGAAGAACCCAGCTCTCACATGAAGGGACTGATTGAAACGGTTCCTTTATACATTGGCCCTTCGGCTTTGCCGAGGGGCCTTTTATTTTCCAGCCAGTTCAAATAATTCAGCGCTTGCTTCGCCAAGGGCTGTCTTTTGCCGGTCGCTCATATAAGAAAGGTAGGGTTCAAAAGCCTGATGATACTTTGCTGCCCAGTTTTCCTTTGCCTTTGATGTCTTGAGCGTCAGTATTTTGTTAGAATACTTTATCTGGGTTCGATGTATAAGTTCTTCTATTGCGCCATCCCTGAAGTCTAAATCTGTGTATTTGTTCAGCGAATCGGTGGTAGCAGCATTCACTCCGTATTTTTTACAATCTTCAAGCATCATAAGCCGACCAACGCAAAAATCGTATCTCATAAAGAACGTTGACGGTTCAGTGGTTGACGAGAGGATTCTGGCACAATCTTGAGCCTGTTTCAAAAGCTGAGGGGCTAATATCCTTGCATTCGCACGAGAGTTGACAAGATCCATTTGCCCCATCCACTCAGGATTTGGTGAGTATTTTGAACGTTCATCTTCTTCCGCTGCTTCAACAGCCATCTTGCCAATGACCTTTGTAGCCTTTTTCAACCATTTGAAAATTCCCATTGTAAACTCCCTATAAAAAAGAAAATGGAAAACAAAAAGCAGGGCTTGCGCTCAGCAAACCCCGCTCTTACAAGTGAATGATATTCTACGCCACATGGCACCCCGTCATTCCCGGAGGATAAACATAGAACGAGGATTAACTTTTGTTTTCTTTTTCAAACTGAGCTTTGAGCAGTTCGTACATATTGACCATTGGAAGCTCGATTTTTCCATGATTAAGAACCATAGAGGACATAACCTCCATTTTTGAACGGGCAATGCCATACACCGCTGCAGAGCCGTTGAACCACAATTTTGTTTCAAAATCTTCGTCAGGTACGCTCTTATCAATCATAAACTTGCCGTGTATAACCATGTGATACTTGCAGGAAGCTTCTGAGCCATCCTGCAATGAATAAACGCCGTCAAGAATGAGCCTGACATAAGCAGCCTTCTTAGAAGGATCATCAATTGGAACTTGCTCACTGATAGAAACGGAGAGCTGATGCGTTAATTCACACTGCGACACAGCATCAATGATATTATTATCAAAAGAGCATTCCGTAAGAAAGCTTCCAAGATACTGAATGTCAGCTTCAAACTGCTTTGCATCCATTGTGTGCACCTCCGGTTGGCTTTTTAGGTGTTTCAGGGAACCGAATCAACCTTGACGAAGAAAAGTCAGGCGTTTTAAAAGCTGTGTTGTTTGCAGCATCAGACTTCACATTTTCAGGTTCGGTGGACATGATTCTTTCATCGGGCTTCAAAGGGCACTGTACCGACAGCCCCAAAGCATCGGCAATGTCAATCAAAGTGTTGATGGTATAATTGCATTCTCCGCTCTCCCAGCGGGAAACAAGGCTCTGCTTTACCCCCATCTTTTCAGCAAGGTCTTTTTGTGTCCAGCCTTTCTCCATGCGGGTATCGTGAATCATCTGCTGGATTTGAATATTTATTGCGGCTTTTGCCATCTCAGCAGCGGACATGTTTTGGGTAATGGCTTTGATTAAATCAGATAAAGTTGCTCTGCAAGACATAATCAGTCCCCCTTTTTAAGTTCATTAAAGCGCTGCTTTGCAATAGGAGTATATTTGGGATAAGCGGTGTTTTGATGCCCTGCGCGCTCATGAAAAGCGGTTAGAAGGTAAACCATTTCATTCTGATAGACAAATAGAACACGTATGTTTGAACCCGGAAGTAAAAAGCGCATGGAACACAAAGGAGATTGTCCGACAAGATATTCCATGTTTGATTTTTTCTTGCGAATACAAACATCTCCATAATCCCGGAGTTTTGCAAGATTATCAGAGAGTCTTGACATGAACTGTTGCTCAATTCCGCCTCTTCTCAAAAGGAGAACAAGTTCTGGTATAAAAAGCTGGTGAATAGAAAGCATGCTGCCATATCTTTCAAAAAGATCTTCTAGCAGCATTTGAAACAATACGTCGTTCAGATTGACCACATCCTGTCTGCGGCTATACTATTATATCACTTATAAGTGATATTTACAACACTTTTATACATTTTTACACTATTATTATAGTAGGATGTCTGCGCTTTAAGGTTTCTTTTCTTCTTTTTCCTGCCCAAGCAGGAGCAGCTCTGCATATTCTCTCAGCTTCCGTATACTTTCGGCATTCAAGCCCTCCATCAGGCGGTCAACGTCTGACTGGGGGGCTTTTTCTTTTTGCTCAGGGGCAGCCGGGGCTGGTACAGGGGAAGGATCATCGGTTTCACCGTTGAGGTATGCTGCGCTGGTGTTCAACTCTGCAGCCCACACCTCAAGGATTTCGGGCCTCACCTTTTTGGTGCGCTTGAGGTTGCTGCCAGCTTTTGACGGCAGGCCAACAAGATCATAGAGGTGTGACTGCATCTTCCCCTGCTTCTTGCACAGGTCGTAAAACCTATCATACTGGAATGTTCCATAATCGTCACTTATCTGCATGTCACTGTCTGTTGCAGAAGGATCATCCGTCTTTCCAAGAAGGTAGTCAACAGACGTTCCAAGCGCTGTTGCAAGTGCAGGGAGGTACTTCACAGGGACATCTGCATCGCGGCTTGTTGCGTTTGCCAGATATCCTGAGCTTTTTCCGATAGCTTGGCTGAGGAATGAAATGGATACTCCATTCTTGTCGGCAAGATCGCGAATCCTCGAAATGTTCCCCATAAATAGCACCTCGCAATAAAAATTTAATGAAGAATAAAAAAATACGAAAAAATAATAGAAAACTATTTACAAAATAATTGTATAGTAGTATAATTGCAAATGTAAAGAGCAGATATCCTACATAAATAATACTACCATATCAGTAAAAAATCAACAAGCGAGGTACAAAACGATGAAAGACTTCAACCTGAAAATCTCCGAGATCAAGAAGGCAGAGCGGTTCGCAGCAAAGGAATCTGGCAAGACCTGCTTCATTGCAGCTATGAGCTATTCCGGCGCTGATGTGTTCGGTTGGCAGGATGTGCTCTGCGAGATGGACAGCGCCGAGAGCGGCGAGTATGTCAGCACCGTTCACCTTTGCGTTTACATGAACGACCGCCGCCGGTCTTATGTGGCCCGCGTAATGCCCACTGTTTGATGATGAAAGGATGGCTGAACATGAACGCACTTTCTATCAACATCCCTGACAACTTTGTTGCAGACTGCAATAACACCTTAGCGCGGTACTACGCCGCCCAGACCGATACCGAGCGCCGGGCGGTCCTTGACCGTCAGACTGTTGAAGGCCTGTGGTGGGCAATCAAGTTCGTCAGCAAGCTCTGCACCCCCTTCATGAGCGACAGAGAGCTGAAGCACGCAATCCGTCTCACTCACTTCCGTGGCTCTGTATGCCCGGAGTTTAAGGCTTGAAAGGGAAATCTATTGACCCGCCTGATGATGGCTGCCCGGCAGCAGCCGAAACCATTCCGGTGACGTTACTGGGATGGTCGCGGGAGCCACCGCACAACACAATAATTTTTGGAGGTACGAAATATGTCTGCAAATGTTGAAACGATGTTCTATGTCCGCGAGAAGCCTTGGCACGGTCTGGGAACGATGGTGCAGGAAGCGCCCACCAGCGCTGATGCCCTGCGTCTGGCCGGTCTGGACTGGACGGTTGAGGCCCGCGATATGTGGCTGAACGGCGGTTATGAGCCGATTCCCGGCTACAAGGCGAATGTGCGCAGCTCTGACAACAAGGTGCTGGGCGTTGTCAGCGACAAGTACCGCATTGTGCAGAACGCTGATGCATTTGCCTTCACGGATGCCCTGATTGGTGGCGATGTCCACTACGAGACAGCGGGCAGCCTGCTTGACGGCAAGAAGATCTGGCTGCTGGCAAAGCTGCCCGATTCCGAAATCTGCGGAGATAAGACAGAGCCTTATGTCTGCTTCTCCAACACACATGACGGCTCCGGCGCTGTCCGCGTCTGCATGACCCCTGTTCGGGTGGTCTGCAATAACACCCTGAACCTCGCCCTGAACACGGCACAGCGGGCGTGGAGCGTGCGCCATGTGGGCGATATCAGCACCAAGCTGGTGGAAGCGCAGCAGTGCCTTGAGATGGCCGGAAAGTACATGGACGCTCTGGCTGAGCGGGCAGATCAGATGGCAAACACCACCGTATCTGACGAGCGCCTGCGGAAGATCCTTGACGAGCTGTTCCCTGAAGCGGATGACATGAGCAACATCCAGAAGCGCCATGTGCAGGAGATGAAGGACGGCTACATGGTCTGTGTGATGGCCCCCGACCTTGCAAAGTTCCGCAATACCGCATGGGGCGCGGTGAACGCCATGAGCGATTTTGTTACCCACAGCGCTCCTCACCGTAACACGAAGAACTATCAGGCCAACAACTGGAACAACGTCATGGGCGGTCACTGGCTGATCGATGCAATGACAAAGGCTGTTGCCCGGTAAATCAAAAGGCTGTGCTATCTGGCCTTACGGGCGCTTTTATGAACACACAAAAGTATTACGCATGGTATACCGTTTGGGACAGAAAAACGGGGCGGCTGCTATGCAGTGGTCGCCCGGCAGACTGTGCAAAAGCCCTCGGCTTTGCAAGCAAAAAATCATTCTGGGCCAGCATCAGGCACAGCCAAAAGCGCGGGCACCAGCGGAAATACGAAGTTCTGCGCGAGGAAATCAGAAAATCGGAGGTTGATTGAAAATGACAAGACGTGATGAAATTGACGCAGAAATCAGGAATCAGGCCGTGCGCCTGTATTCGCGCTGCACCGCCCTGTTTGAGCTGCCGACAATGGTTTACTGGCAAATCATGCAGGATAACACCCTTCGGCACAAGCCGTACAGGGTCAGTGAGGAACACTGCAAGAAGATCATCCTTGCAATGCCGGAGTTTGATTAAGGAGTGAAAACTATGAATGAAAAAGAACACCAGAGAGCTGCCGATGTAGAAGAAGCCCGTGCAAAGCTTCTTGAATGCTTTCCCGGCAGTTTCATCCGTGATTCTGACGATGTAGGGTACGAGTTTATTGCTCACCCGCGCACAAACCAGTCTTTCATCTTAGAGGATTGTCATTACGTTGAAGATATCGAAGCAAAGGTGTTGGAATGGCTTTCACGGGCAGCATTCAAAACCGCACCGTATTCGCAGGAGTGGCGAAACCGGCGCTTCCACGAATTTATGCTTTCGGGGGTCAATGCTTTTCTTGACACCGATTTCTCGGAAGAAGATATGGATCTGATCTATACCTATATGGGCAACGAAATAAGACACGGTCTCACCATGGCCTTTATCGACCACGACATGAGCATGAAGTGGCTGAGAGAGCATATCCCAACTGAAAGGACATCATGCACTACTCTTGAAGATGCTGAAGACGCTTTGGTTATCACCGCAACACCCACGAAAGAATGACCATCCGGCACCGGCTGAAAGGCTGGTGCTTAATTTTTTACTCCCTATGAATAAAAATATACTGAAATAATATAAAAAACTATTTACAAAATAATTTAAAAGTAGTATAATAACTAATGTAGAGAGCACCACCAAACAAACAGGAGGACAAAAACATTGCAGGATTAACTCAAAAAAAGCGCTATAAGGTGTACGTCTACAACATGGCTGATAGGTTCTGGGACTGCTACGAGGTCAACGCCATCGACCCGGTGGATGCCCGGAACGTGGCAGTGCAGCGGTTGATCGACGAGACCGGGCACGGTCTAGACATCTACGAGCTGGCCGATGTGTGCGAAGTCAAAGAGTAAGGGAGGGCTGAACGATGGACATTTACGAGAACGCAGCTCGGGGCAGGCGCATCCGGGAAGTAGCTGATGCGGACAGCGTTAGTTATGTTGTACCCACAAGAGGTTACAACTGGTTCCGCTGGAAGGGATGCCGCCGGTCTGGCCAGTGGATTCACGGCGCGGAAGCCGAGACGCATTGCGATGCACTGCAAGTCTACTACAATGGCGCATGGCACCCGGTCGTTGCTTTTTCTCACGGTTATATTGGCCTGGCGGCTGACTACACCGTGGCTGGCGTGAAGATGTTTAAGGAGAAGGAAACGCTGAAGCCTTGCCCTTTCTGCGGGCAGGAGCATACGACCATCACTGAATCTAATACTGAGGGCATTCGGATTAGATGTCCGAAATGCAATATCACATTTACCCGCGATTTTTATGAACATCGCGGGGAATTGGGCAGGCAACGAACTATTGAAGCGTGGAATACTCGCCCTGAATAACCCCACCTGATGATGACCTCCGGCAATGGTCGAAACCATTTTCGTCACGCCACGAAAATGGTCGTGGGAGCCACCCACAGAAAGGAGAACCGATATCGTGACCAAATATTACACCACTCAGGAGACCGCCAAAGCGCTTGGCGTTTGCTATTCGCGGGTCTTACAGCTTCGGAAGCAGGGTCTTCTGGATGCCTACTCTCACGGCGAGAAGGGCAGCAAGAGCAAGTTTTACTTCCGCGTTGAGGACGTTGAGCGCTACAAGCAGAGCCGGGACAACCCGGAGCAGCCGCCTTTGAGAAAGGTCAGCACAAGGGAGACCGACTGATGAACGGGCGCAACAAATACTGGCGGGAAGCCCGCTGGGACAAGAACCAGCCTGAACGGCTGGCACACATCAAAGAAAAGAGGTCAAAAAAGCATGATGAAGGTCGTACAGGGAACGTTTCAGCAGATTCCGTATTGGAAGCTGCGGGGCCGGTTTCACAGCTGCGGGTTCCGGGATCAGGAGATTGCAAATGCAATCGGCATCGGAACTGACACAATGAGCAAGCGGATGAACGGGAAGCAGCCTTGGACAAGCACTGAGATCGCAGAAATTTGCAAGACGCTTGATATCCCGCAGGATGAAATCGGGGAGCTGTTCTTCCCTACTGTTGAGAAAGGAGAATCCGCATGAGAATCAAATCTGGCGTTTGGTACTGGCTGGCAATGGGGAGCTTTGCGACGGGCCTGCTGTACAGCATGGGCCTCGAGGGCACTTGTCAGACCGGCGGCACCATTTCGGACGGTGCGTTCATTACGGCTATGGTGCTGATCCTGCTGGCAATCTTCTTCATGCTGCAGGGCTTTGCAGCCGAAGCGCGTGAGAAGCGGCCCCGCAAGATTCACCAGCCGCAGGCCAATACCGTGAAGAGCGGCAGGAAGGCGGGCTGAACATGGCAGTCAACAACAATATGATCTATACACGTATCTGTGTTGACTGCGGGAAGGTGATGCGCAATGTGGGCCGCCGCGCGGAGCGGTGCCCGGAGTGCCGCGCTGTACATATCAGGGTGAAAGCTCTCGAAGCGAGCTACCGGGAGCGCACAGAGCAACTTATCCGCCAGCAGGAAGAGCGGGCAGAGGCAATCCATCAGGGCCTTGTGGATGACAACGAGCGTTTCACGGCAAGCGCCGGAACCTACGGCAAAGGCCGCATCAAAGAGATTATGGCCGCACAAAAGAAAAAGCAGCCCGCTGGTGTTGGCGCACCGGCAGGCTGCAAGGGTTGATGGATTTTACAGGTCACATCAATCCGAAGATAACACATTTTCGGAGGTTTTACAAGATGGAAAAAAATTATGTTGAGATTCAGGGCCGCTTTTCGAGTGACGGCAAGTTTATGGACGGCAAGTACGTCCCCGGCATCGTTGACGAGCTGCTTGACAGCGTTTCGGGTGCATTCAACGACACTACCGGTCTGCACCGCCTGCGCGTCACGGTCGAGGTTGAAGATCTGGGCGCGGATGTCAAGTTCGGAAAGCCCGCAAGCGAAACGCAGCACTCCCCTGCTCCGCAGCGTTTGACCGTTGGAAAGTTGATTCCCGCACCAGACATCTCCCCTACCGCCATTGACCCGGCACCGGAGGTGGCAGTATGAACCCGATGTATGATCTCGCCCTTGACGGCTACGGCCCGGCACTTGAGCCGCCGGATGATTACTATTTCCTGCCGCGAGGGGCAGAACAGACCGAAGATCAGGAGGATGAAGAGTAATGGAAAGCACAAGCATTTACGCCGCTCTGGCCGCTGTGCAGAGCGAACTCAAGGCCCCTAAAGGGCAGATGAACACCTTCGGCGGGTACAGATATCGTTCCTGTGAGGACATTTTGGAAGCAGTGAAGCCTATTCTCAAGGCTCATGACCTGCTGCTTACGCTCTCCGATGAACCGAAGGTTCTTGAGGGGTGGCACTACATCGAAGCCACTGCAAAATTGGAATCTCTGGATGGTGGCTGCATTTCCGTGAAGGCATACGCAAGAGAGCCGGAGCAAAAAACCAAGATGGACGCTGCACAGGTGACGGGAACATCTAGCAGCTACGCCCGCAAGTATGCCCTGAACGGCCTGTTCTGCATCGACGATACCAAGGATGCCGACACGGACGAGTATCATGCGGCAGAAGGTCGAAACCCCGCAGGTGTGAACAAGCCGCAGAAGCAGCCTGCTCCGAAGCGTGAAGCTCCTGCTCCGAAGCAGCAGCCCGCACAGGAACAGCCCTTTATCTGCGCCTGCTGCGGCAAACCACTTCAGCCGGTGACCTATAAGGGCCGCACCGTTGAACCAGCAGAGACCGCCGCAAGCACCAAGAAGAAGTTTGGGCGCGTCCTGTGCTGGACGTGTGCCAAGAAACAGCCGAAGGAGGGCTGATCTATGCTGAACATGATCGCAATTATGGGCCGCCTGACCCACACCCCGGAACTCCGCACCACCACAAGCGGCAAGGAAGTCTGCTCTTTTGATATCGCCTGCGAACGCAGCTATTCTGCAAATGGCCAGCGCGAGACGGATTTCTTGCCCTGCGTTGCATGGGGCAAAACGGCACAGTTCGTGTCCCAGTATTTCGACAAGGGCAGCATGATCGCCGTCAATGGCAGCTTGCAGACCCGGAAATATCAGGACAAGCAGGGCAACAACCGCACTGCCTATGAGATTCAGGTGCGTGAGGTCAGCTTTTGCGGCTCGAAAGCCCCTGACAGCACGTCTACGCGGGGTTTTGATGAACAGACGGAAAGTTATGCCAGCGAAGCTAGAAACGCTCAGAGCGCCCAGCAGGCGGCTGAGACCGGCACGGACGATTTTGCCGTTATCGACGATGATGAAGATTTGCCGTTCTGAGCGGCAGAAATGAGGGAGAGAAAAATGACAGCAAAAAGAAATATTATGCCGGAAGAGGTGCGCAATGCAAAGCTTCTTCTTAGTAAGGGCCTGTCAGATGCAGAGGTCGCAGCCATTATCGGTCGTTCCGTGTCGGCAGTTGTCAATATCCGCAACGGTGCATACGACTTCATGCTTGAGGATGTACCGAATGATACCCCGGATGATAGCCGGGTTTACATCCTGCTGAAATCTATCGACAGCCGCCTGTACCGGCAGAACGAGGACATGAAGAAGGCCATTGACCAGCTGGTGGGCCTGAACAGTGCCCTTGTTGAGCTTCAGAACGAGATCAATGTGTGCAGCTCCTGAATGACGGCAATGCTGGATGCCCTGAACGAACTCAAGAGCAAGAACAGCCCGCAGGCTGAACCGGAAGCCACCCCTACGAAGTATCCGGGCAAGGATTTTGCGAACTGGGGAGAGGTTATTCGCCGTGTTGAGGTCTACGGTGACAAGTTCATTGCTGACAACCTGCGCGGAACCAAGGCCAGTCTGGACGGCGTTACGCTGTATCTGGCCTGCACCCCCAGCACGAAAAAGTTCCTCAAAAGCAGTGCTGTTGCGATTCCCCGCATCAAACAGCAGTGCCGGAACGTTATCGGCTATGGGGTCGAGGTTAAGATCATTGACCTGTAAAAACCCAAGAAAACCCATCGGTTTTTACAAAAACCATTGGGTTTTCAAAAACGGAAAGGAGGTGGTTTGTGGTGGACGATATCGAAATGGCTCGCCCGAAAGGGCTGCTGATCCTGTTCACATCGTTCAAGTTACTGGACATTCTGCCCGATGCAGAGTTCCGTCATGTCGTGAACGCTATGCGGGCCTATGTGGAAACCGGGAGCGAACCGGAAGGCCTTGAGCCTATCGAGCAGGTGGCATTTGAATCTCAGCGGGAAGCGCTTGACGGAAATATTGAAACGTACAGGCGTTCTATTTTAGCGAATAGACAAAATGGTCGAAAAGGCGGCAGGCCTAGAAAAGCCGCTGAAACCGATTGGATTGCAGAAGAACCCATAAAAACCCGTGGGTTTTCCGAGAAACCCACGGAAACCGATAGCCCCCTAAAATTAAAAACTAATAATTACTCAGATACTAAAGTATCTGAGAGTAGTAGCGCTGAAGCGCTGCCCCCTACCCCCAAAAGCAGGTTTTCACCGCCGGATGTTGAAACGGTGAAAAAATACTTTGCGGAGAAGGGCGGAACGGAAGCGCAGGCTATTCGGTTCCATGCCTATTACGAATCCAACGGCTGGAAGGTGGGCCGGAATCCCATGAAGAACTGGAAAGCTGCAGCATCCGGGTGGATATCCCGTGATAGGGATGAAGCAAAAAAGGCGAATGCCCCGCGCAACCGGGCGTTCATGGCAAGCCGCCCGGCAGAGGAAGCCGAAAATGCAAAGAATTTTCTGGCAGACGCAGCCCGGAGAAGGCCGTTGAAAAAGCAATAGCCGCTACATATGCGCTCAGACCGGAAGATGTGCCCTCTGAACGCGGTTTTAGGGCAAATCGGCAAAGACTGCAAAACGCAAAACGCTGTTCAGGGCCGTTTCTCGTGCTCTGAACGCATGGAGGTAAAAAGCACTATGAACCTGTATGAGATCAACTCGCAGATTTTGGACTGCATCGATCAGGAGACCGGCGAGGTTATGGACATCGACCGGCTGGAAGAGCTGAACATGGCAAAGGCCGAGAAGGTGGACAACATCGCCTGCTGGGTAAAGAATCTCGAAGCCGATGTTGCGGCCTTTGAAGCGCAGGAAAAGGCTTTTGCTGACCGCAAGGCAGCCGCAAAGCGCAAGATCGACAGTCTCAAGCACTATCTGACCGATGCTCTGGGTGGGCAGAACTTCAGCAGTGACCGGTGCGCGGTGAGCTTTCGCCGCAGTAAGGCCGTCTGCGTGCTTGATGAAGCTGCCATCCCTGCCGAGTACATGACCGAGATGACCACCCGCGCACCCAACAAGACGGCCATTGCGGCCCTGCTCAAGACCGGCACGGCAGTGCCCGGCTGCGAGCTGGTTGAGCGCGTGAACCCGTCCGTGAAGTGATGGGGGGAAGGATCGCAGGCCGATATCACCGCTGCCCCCCGTGAAGCTGCAAGGTTGCTGGCGAGCGAACTGACAAGGAGGGAGATTGAAAAATGAGTGAATTTATCGACCGTGAAAAAGCCATTGCAAACATCAAAGCGGCATATTGCTGTGGCTGCGAACATTACAACGGCGTAAGATGCCGCGCGTGTCAGATTATGGACGCAATGGATGTGCTGGAAGATGAACCGGCAGTCGTCCCGGATGCCCAGCGCTGGCGCAAGACCGCAGAAGAGCCGCCGACAGAAAATGATGCTGCATACGGAAAGGTCATCGCATTTTATCGTTGGGCAAAGGCAGCACAGGCCGCAAAGTGGGATTTTGTGGCAGGTGCACCGGATACTTTTCCTCTTTGGATGCCGATGCCTGAACTTCCGAAGGAGAACTTATGACATTAGGATTCGCAATGTTTGTCGCAACATTTATGGTTGCTGTTGTTGCAGCTATTATGGCAGTCTGCTATGCGCTTGTCTGGCTGCTGCGCGATCACCCCATAGCTCTTGCAGCAACTACCGCTTTTATGATTTGGATGCTTGCTGTGGCTCTGATCTACAAAGTAGGAGGTGCGCCGTGATTGAAGTCGAACAGCTTTCACTTTTCACGATGCTGTCCCCTGTTCCGCCTGCCGTAGCGGTCTGCTGCATGGATGGAAGCCGGGTTGATGCTGCACCTGCAGAAAGCTGGATGCAGCGGCTTGTGCAGGGCGGTGAGTATGTCGTTCAGGTCGCTAGTCATCCGATGGTGCTCAGACCGGCAGATGGCACGGCAGACGACGTTCCGGCAGGACACTGGTATTATATCACTACACCATCGGAGAACGCCTGTTCTCGGGCGTGTTTGTGGGAAGAGAGAGGGTGAGGACATGAGCAAGGAAAATATGGGACGGAATGCTGAGCACTATGCAGACCCGACACCGACCGCAGCCATGCGCAACATCTGCCGGGACGAGTACCAGAAGGAAGCCGCCCGGCTTGACAGAATCGGAGACATCGTTCCCCTGCTGCGCCAGATGGCCGGTATCGCAGGGTTCGAGATCATAGGCCGCATCCCGCTGAGGGACAAGGCCACCGGAAAGGAGTACAGGTAATGGAAAGAGCTGAAACGATTATCGCCGCCTGTCGCGATACGATGTTGACCACATTGGAAAAGATCGGCGGCCAGAGCCTTATTTGCTCGTGGACCCGTCAGGACGGCTCCGTCGTGAAGCTGGCGCTGGAAATCAGAACGAGCGATCAGACCACGATCGGAGACGCTATCCGTGACATGGATGACGAAGAAATGGCCCGGAAGCTGGTTCCGGCGGTTCTGGCCTTGTGCGACGACGGCGCGCCGTCCGAAGATACCGTCCGCGACTGGCTGGAACGCCCGCAAAGCGATCTCAAGGCCTGAAATACAAACACAGTTACATAAACCGCTGCTGATTATACAAGTAGCGGCACGGAGGATGAATACATGTCACAGCATTACAAGATTGACTGCGACAAGGTGGAGGACCGGAAAGCGCTGGTCGTCGTCCTGTCGATGAACGGCTACACCGTCCGCGTGGGAAAGGAAAAGCGCAGCGGCAAATCTACTTTGACCTATTTTGTGGAGTATTGGAGGGGCGACGATGAATGATCAAGCGAAATCTAACCCTGAAACCGACACTATGAGTCCGGAGGACATGGCCCATTATTTGATGGATTTTTGCCATTGCCATTTGGCGGCTGGAAATGGCTGCCCGGGGTGCCCGTTCGATAAGCCGACCAGTAACGATGGCGATGGAGAATGCCGTCTCGGTGTTCCTTCCGACTGGGACTTTTGAGGAGGAGAAGTGAAGCATGAAAACCGAAAAGAGAATGATCTGCTTTATCGTGTCAGCAGCATTGCTAATTGTGACGCTGTGGTTTACATCCTGTAGTTCGACATCTGCTGATGCTGAAACTAAAACTGAAGCTGAAACTGCTGACCACCCCTGCTACCATGTCACGGTCTACTCCCCTGCAATTGAAAAAGTTGGCTATGCCGGTAGGCGTAAGCCGAAGTACACCATTACCGTGGAGGACTTTGGCGAGCTGTTGCCTGACCCAAAGCTATCTGCTGAGCGTGAGTATCAGCTCCTGCAAATCCCTCTGGAAGATGGCCGCTTTGAACTGGTGTCTACCTCGCTGGTAGAAATCGAGTATTACTGAGAGGAGGCGCGAGCGTGAAAGCTGTGTTGTTGAGCATCCAGCCGGTATGGTGCAGCAAGATCGTCCTGAAAGAAAAGACCGTGGAGGTACGCAAGACGAAGCCGGAGGGCGTGAAGCCTCCATTCAAGTGCTACATCTACTGCACGAAAGAACAGTCGAAGATGGGGTGGCTGCGAATCGTCCCCGGCAGAGGCTGGCAGCGGTTGGATGGTACGGTCATTGGCGAGTTCGTCTGCGACAAGATTTGGGAGCTTGCACCGATATGCCGCGCCCCGGATGATGTCGAAGAAATGGCTTGCATGGACAGAGACCGCATTGTCCGCTACCTGAACAAGTGTCACGGCTGGGCGTGGCATATCTCCGACCTGAAGATTTATGACCAGCCGCGCGAGCTGCGGGTATTCACAGGCTTGCAGAGTACACGGTTCGGTATGCGGCCTGTGGAGATCACTCGCCCGCCCCAGAGCTGGCGCTATGTGGAGGAATTGAGCAATGAATAACCGAAGAACGGCGGCCAGTATTCGCCGCAGCTATACCGGTGCAAGAAGCCGCGCAGAGGGCGAAGGCTTTGAGCACATCATTGACAATGCCTGCGCCTATTACAGATCCATCGGCCTTGCAGACATCGAAAAGACCCCAGAACCTATGCGTCCGATCGGAAGCCCAGACCGTGCTGGCCGGTTCCTTGCCTGCTACACGAAACAGGCCCAGCCGGACTACAAGGGCATTCTCAAAGGCGGCAGGGCCATCAATTTTGAAGCGAAGCACACAGATAGCGATCGAATGACCTTTGACCGCGTATTGACTGCACAAGCGCTTCGTTTGAGCCGCACAGAAGCCCTCGGCGGCATTGCCTTTGTCCTCTGTTCTTTCAGCGGCAGATGCTTCTACCGCGTTCCGTGGGCCGTTTGGCGCGACATGAAGAGCCTGTTTGGCCGAAAGTACATAATCCCTGCGGATTTGGCAGAGTACCGCGTCCCGTTCGCAGCGCCCGGAGTGTTGCTATTTTTGGAGGGAGTAAAGGAGAAAAAAGATGATCTTCACATGTGCACCTGAAAATGAAAAGCGAGACGGTGTAGACTACCGCGATGTCAAGGCATGGTTTCAACAGTGCAGGGACTACAAGATAGACGTGGATAGGCAACTTGAACGTATTCACAGGATCTATGGCAGTGCTACAAAGATTACGCAGAACCTTTCCGGTATGCCTACTGCGTCAGGAAACGGAGACAAAATCGGTAATGCTGCTGTGGATATCATTGAGGAGCAGACGCGGTACCGGGAGATGGTGAAGCGGCTGACAGCGTTGCAGAACGAGGCAACAAAGCGGGCATATTGCCTTGTCGTTGCCACAGAGTGCGCAAATGCGATCGTAGATTTTTACGTTAATGGAAAAACGCAGGATCAGATTGCCGATGAAACCGGGGTTTCCGGTGTTGATATTGTCCGGAAGCGTATTAACCGGGGTTGCAAAGCTCTTGCAGAGATCTGGCTAGACTTCAGCACTGTATGAATTGTACAAATTGCATAGAAAAACACCGTTTATTTTGTGATGTCCCGGCACTCCCGAAACGGGGTGCAGTAAGGTAAAATCAGTACAAGCGGAACCGCGCACAGCGGAGCGCCGCTTCTACGCAGTCTCCGAAACGAACCTCCATGATAATTTCCTCCTTTTGGCTTTGCAGGCATTTTTCTCTCTTCCGTTTCGCGGACTGCTTCTATGCGATACACTGAAACAAAGGCAGCCTGCCGCTCATGAGAGACAGGAGGCGGTTCGATTCCGCCGTATCGCACCGTATGGCGCATGGACCAGACAACCCGAAAGGCCGCACGTGCAACCTCCCGTGCCAAGAAAAGGCCTTAGAATCCTTGCCAAGGTGTAGCTTTCCTGACAGGATGTGCGCCAACCAACAGCCCCGGCGGAGAACCGGAGCTGTTTTTATATGGCCGCCTGAGCGCAGTTTGGAGCGCGGCGCGTGTGTGTAGACACGGCTGGTTCGATTCCAAGGGCGGCTTTTTACTCTGGTAGCTCAATTGGCAGAGCGATGGTCTCCAAAACCGTAGGTTGCAGGTTCAAGGCCTGCCCAGAGCGCCATGCAATGTACAGTCGGGGGACGGCTGTGCAAAGCATAGCGGGGCATCTGGCCGCGAAAGTTCCAGATGCAGCGGCACCCGCCCGTTTTACGCCTGTCCGTCAAACTGAATGCATGGGTGCTGCTTATATGCCGTCATAGCTCAATTGGCAGAGCGCCGCCCATTTAAGGCGGGACAACGTTGGTGACACCACGGGAACATCACTGCACAGCCAACCACTGCGCACATCCATTCCATGGGTGCTGGTTCAAATCCAGCTGGCGGCACATTCGATATTTTGACCGTTCGGATTTCCGGACGGCTTTTTATTTGGAGAAAAAAGATGATTCAGAAAGAACTGCTGAAAATGCCGGTCTCAGATCTGGTGCCGTATGAGAACAACCCGCGCGTGATCTCCCCTGCAGCTGTAGACGCTTGCGCTGAGAGCATCAAGCAGTGCAGCGCACTTGATCCCATCGAGGTTGACGAAAACAACGTCATTCTCAGCGGTCACACCCGCCGCCTTGCGTTGATGCAGCTCAATGTGGACATGGCCGACGTGGTGCGCTACACCGGCCTGACGGAAGAGCAGAAACAGAAATACCGCCTGCTGGCGAACAAGACCGGCGAAATGACCGGCTGGGATTTCTCCAAGCTGGAACAGGAGCTGCTTGAAGTCGATTTTGGCGACTTCGACTTTGATTTTGACATTCCGCAGGACGATGATGCCGGCGTATCCTACATTGACAGCCTTATGGAGGACGGTTTCACAAAGGCTTCGGAAAAGAAAGAATTTTCCGTGACCTTCACGTTCCCCGTTGAGTGCGAGGAAGAAATCAAGGGATACATCAGCGAGAACACGAAGGAGCCGCTTGAAAAAGCCATCTTGAACTGTATTCGCGGCGTTATGGAGGATGAAGATGCCTAACTGCGGGTCGCAATGCTGGTTGTGCGATATGCCTATCCGTTTCGACACCTACAAGGGATGCACGCACGGCTGCAAATACTGCTTTGTGCAGCGGAACGGAAAGTATGACATCAGCAAGGTGCAGAAAGGTGAAGGCGTGAAAGCCCTCATGAGCTGGATTCAGGGAAAGCGAACGTCTGAGACCAACTGGTGTGACTGGAATATTCCGTTGCACTGGGGGGGCGTGAGCGACCCTTTCCAGCCTTGTGAGCGCTATTACCGCATGAGCTACAACGCTCTGCGCGTCTTTGCTGAAACCAAATACCCCTTTGTTGTTTCGACAAAGGGAAGGATCATCGCAGAGCCTGAATATCTCGAACTGCTGAAGAAGTGCAACTGCGTTGTGCAGATCAGCATGGTGTGCAGCAGCTATGACAAGCTCGAAGAAGGCGCACCATCGTTTGAAGAACGTCTGGAAATTGCGAGAAAGGTTGCTCCGAGTGTGAAGCGCCTGATCGTCAGGATTCAGCCGTACATGCATGAGGTATACGGAGAAGTTTACGAAAACCTTGAAAAGTTCAAGGCAGCTGGTGCCTACGGCGTTATTGTCGAGGGCATGAAGTTTGCAAGCAAAAGACCGGGCCTTGTTAAGGTTGCGGGAGACTATACCTATCCGAAAGCCCTGATCGAGGGCGATATTCTTAAGCTGAAGCAGAGGGCGCATGAACTTGGCCTTGCTCTTTACAGCGGAGAAAACAGAACAAGAGAACTGGGAGACAGCCTTTGTTGCTGCGGTGTCTCTGACCTTCCCGGATTCAAGGTGAATGAGTATAACCTGAACCACCTGCTTCATGGTGGGAAGCCCGCAAAGACCCCTCAGATGCAGAAAACTGGTACAGCGATGTGCTTTCAGTCGCTGTACCAGAACACAGCCAATTCCAGAAGGCTCAGAGGGGAAAGCTTTGAAAGCGAAATGCTCAACGTCTACAAAACGAAGCGTGACTATGTGAACGAGACCTTTGGTCTGAAATGAGGTGATCTGCGATTGGCCGCAAAGGTAAGTATGAGCAGTGGTTAGAGCCGGAAGGGTTGACGCTGCTTCGTGGATGGGCTAGAGACGGCCTGACGCAGGAACAAATAGCTCAGAACATTGGAATACACCGCGATACCCTGAATGAATGGAAAAGCCGATTTCCCGGCATTTCCGACGCTTTAAAAGTAGGGCGGGAAAACGCTGATTACATTGTGGAAAATGAGCTGTTCGAGAGCTGCAAGACCCGCACCGTAACCGTAAAAAAGCCCATCAAGCTGAAAAAGGTCATGGTGGATGGAAAAAAGCGGCTTGAAGAAGAACGCATTGAGTATGCAGAGGAACAGGTCGTTGTGCCTGCAAACGTCACGGCCCAGATTTTTTATTTGAAAAACCGGAAGCCAGACAAGTGGAAGGACAAACCGCAGGAGAACACGACCGAAGCCCAGAATAACGACATGCAGACGCTTGCAGATCTGCTGCAGCGGCCCGTGCCTGACCGTGACATCAAGGACTTTGAGACATGAACATACCTGCACCTTTTTCACAAAACCAGATGCGTTTCTTCTGGAACTGTTTCGACCACTGGTTCAATGTGGCTGAGGGCGGCAAACGCGGCGGTAAGAACGTGCTTATCACTATGGCCTACTGCACTATTCTGGAAAAGCATCCCAGCAGAATACACCTCATTGCGGGCGTATCAACTGCAACGGCCCGGCTGAACATTCTGGACTGTGACGGCTTCGGCCTGAAAAACTATTTTGAGGGCCGCTGCCGTGAGGGCACCTACCAGAACCGCGACTGTCTGTACATCCAGACTTCCACCGGTGAAAAGGTGGTGCTGGTGTCCGGTGGTGGCAAAGCCGGTGACGAAAAGCTGATCAAGGGCAACACCTACGGCACCGCGTACATCACCGAAGCCAATGAATGCAGCGAAACTTTCATCAAGGAAGTATTCGACCGTACCCTGTCAAGCCCGGACAGAAAGGTATTTCACGACCTGAACCCCAAGGCAGAGGGTCACTGGTACTATGAAAATATCCTGAATCTGCACGAAAAGAAGCAGAACGAGAACCCAGAATACGGCTTCAACTATGGGCATTTCACAATTGCCGATAACATGAGCATTTCGGACGACCAGCTCCGGGCTGTGCTTGCAACCTACGACCGCAGCACGGTCTGGTATGCCCGTGATATCCTCGGTAAAAGGAAAGCTGCCGAGGGTCTTGTATACCCTTTCTTCTCCGCCGGGCAGGACACCTACCTCTTTCACGGTGATGCTTCCCACATCGACGGGCAGTTTTACGTGTCCATCGACTACGGCACGCACAATCCCTGCAGCATTGGCCTGTGGGTCATTCATGATGGCAAGGCCCTGCGCATCAAGGAAAGCTATTTTGACAGCCGTGCCGAGCGTGTGCAGCGCACGGACGAAGAGCACTATGCCGAGCTGGAACGCCTGACCAAGGGTTATTACATTCAGGCGGTGGTGGTTGACCCGTCCGCTGCTTCCTTCATTGAGACCATCCGGCGGCATGGCAAGTATCTGGTGATCCCCGCTGATAACGACGTGCTTAACGGCATCCGCTGCGTGGCATCCCTGATGCAGGCCGGGCTTGTGACTATCCACGAAAGCTGCTCGGCATCCCGCCGGGAGTTCGGCCTGTACTCGTGGGACGACAAAGCCAAAGAGGACCGCGTTGTGAAGGAGAACGACCACGCCATGGACGACATCCGCTATTTCTGCTATACGATACTGGCCCCGCTGATCCGCTGGGCAGATTGGAGACGAAAGTAATGTTTGACAGACTGCTTTTCTGGCTGCGGGAGAAAGCACGGCTGCTGTTCGGTGAAAATACCACTGTCAGCGCCAGCGTGTCCTACAGCATGGAGAATGCGATCATCCTGTGGGCGCAGATGTACGATACCGGCGGACCGTGGTGCCACGGCGGCAAGAACGCCCTGCACAGCCTGAAGCTTGCCCAGAGTGTTGCATCGGAGCTGGCCCGTCTGACCACGCTCGAAATGGAATGCATTGTTTCCGGCAGTGCCCGCGCCGACAGCATCAACACCATGCTGCAGCCTTTCATTGCAGATCTGCGCACCCCGGTGGAATACGGCTGTGCGCTGGGCGGCATCCTGTTCCGGCCCTTCCTCGATGCAGATGGACTCATCCAGATCGATGCTGTGCAGGGGGATTGCTTCTGCCCTACCAGCTTTGACAGCTCTGGCCGCATGACCGGGGCTATTTTTTATGACCATCTGGTGCGCGGCAACCGCATTTACACTCGTCTTGAAGATCACGAGTTTTCCGGCAGCACGTACAGCATCACGGTCAAGGCGTTCCGTTCCATGACCAGTACAGACCTCGGCATCGAGGTGCCGCTGACCGATGTGCCGGAATGGGCCGCAATCTCGCCGCACACCGAATTCTCCGATGTAGACCGTCCGCTTTGGGGCTATTTCAGAGTGTCCAGCGGCAATTCCACTGATCGGCACTCCCCGCTGGGCGTGAGCGTCTATGCCGCTGCTGTTGACACCATCCATGATACCGATGAACAGTATGGGCGGCTGCTGTGGGAGTATGACGGCGGGCAGCTGGCCCTTGACGTTGACCAGACCGCCCTTCGGCCCGACATCAACGGCGAGAGCGTTATGCCGCGGCGTGAGCAGCGCCTTTACCGCAACTGGTTGAACGGCAGTTCCGGGGCCAATGGCCGGAACTTTTACGAGGTGTTTGCCCCTTCCCTGCGCGATGAAAGTTATCGTCGGGGGATGGATACCATGCTCAAGCGGGTGGAGTTCCAGTGCGGCCTTGCCTACGGCACCCTGTCCGACCCGCAGAACGTGGATAAGACCGCCGAGGAGATCAGGAGCAGCAAGCAGCGCAGCTACACTACCGTCAAGGATCTGCAGCGGGCGCTGGGCAATGCGCTGACCGATCTGGTATACTCCATCAGCAAGCTGCTGGATGCCCAGTGGAACAGCGGCACAGCCGTTTCCCCGCCGGGCGACTGCAACGTGACCTTTGACTTTGACGACAGTATCATCTCCGACCCCAAAGAGCGCAAACAGATGTACTGGGGCTACGTTACCGCAGGCAAGTTCCCCTTCTGGCGGTATCTGGTGGAGTTTGAGGGCTACAGCGAGGACGATGCCAAGGCCATTGCCGCCGAAGCGGCTGCTGAGAACCGCAGCCCTGAAGCCCTCACCTTCGGGGGTGCCTGATGCTGCCGCCGTCTTACCTCGACCAGATGCCGGATGCCTTTGTGCAGCTCTGGCAGCAGGTCGAGGATGATATCCTGCGGGACGTGGCCCGGCGCATCTCCAAAATGGAAGCCCTGACCCCCACGGCTAACTGGCAGCTGTGGCGCTACCAGCAGACCGAGGCGCTGCGCAACGACGTGGTGAAGCTGCTGGCGAAGTACACCGGCAAGAGCGAAACGGCCATCCGCAAGCTGCTTTTGCAGGCCGCCACCGAAGCCATGGAGCGGGAGGACGCGATCTATTACCACTACGACATGGAGCCGCCCCCTTTTGAAGAGAGTGCCGCCCTGAACAACCTGCTGGATGCCGGCGCGCGGCAGACCTGCGGCACATGGCAGAATCTGACCGCCACCACGGCAAACACTGTCACAGGGGCCTTTGAACGCACACTGGACGCTGCGTGGCTCAAAGTGAGCACCGGTGCCTTTGACTACAAAGCCGCCGTCAAACAGGCTGTGGACAGCCTTGCAGACGAAATGCCCATGGTCACATACCCCAGCGGGCATAAGGACAGCATCGAGGTGGCCGCACGGCGCGCCATCCTGACCGGTGTCAACCAGACCGCAGGTAAGCTGCAGGAAGCCCGCATGGACGAGATGGGCTGCGAGTTTGTGGAGACAAGTGCCCATGGAGGGGCACGCCCTTCTCATGCAGAATGGCAGGGACGGCAGTTTCATCGGGGCGGTGCGGTCACTTACAAGGGTAAGTATTATCCTGATTTTTATGAAGCGACACACTATGGTTCCGGCGATGGTATTTACGGCTGGAATTGTTCCCATACACATTTTGCAATTTTTCCAGAGCTTGGTGCTCCGCCCCAATGGACGCGGGCAGAGCTGGAAGCGCTGAACGCCCGGAACATCGAGTGGAACGGCAAAAAGTACACCGCCTATGAGATCAGCCAGATGCAGCGCGCCAGAGAACGGAATGTCCGCCGCTGGAAAAAGCGGTATCTGGCCGAGGATGCCGCCGGGCTGGACACTACCGACAGCGCCGTGCGCCTGAGAGCCGCCCGCCAGAGCCTTGCAGAGTTTGCACAGGCCACCGGCGGCAGAGTGGACAGCGCCCGCACCAGCGTGCCGAAGTTCGGCAGGAGCGAAGCCAGCAGGGCGAGCTGGGCGGCGAAAGAAAAGGCACCGGGCGGCTCTGGAACGCTCCTGCAAAAGCTTAATTATTCTGACAGCGTTTCTCAAACCGAGCGTGAAAGTATTGAGAGCGAGCTGTCTGTTCTTCCTCAGTGGCAGCGCGATAGAGCCGAAAGCCTTATAAACAAAGTCGTAATGCGTAACAAAGAGGATTCCGGCAGCGGGTACGAATATAAAACCAGAACCCTATACCTTCATCCAGACCGAGCGTCAGGCGATGTCATACACGAGTACGGTCACGCTCTTGAAATTTCGCTTGATCTCATCCATAATGAGAAGTATCTTAAAGTCCGCGCATCTGGAATCGATGTTAGCGACCTTTCTCAAATTGATGATGACGACAAAACCTTTACTGAACGGGCATGGATTTTGAACAATCCCAAGTTTATTTCCAGATACCAAGGGCACATGTATGAGCACGTTGGTATTATGGACGACGGAAAACTTGTTTTGGATTCGCTGATGGACTATTTCAGTGAAGGGTACCGTGCATATTATCAGACACCTGAACTCCTGAAGGAAAAAGACTCTGAACTTTATAATTTCATTGGAGGCCTCAAAGATGACAAAGGATGAGTTTCTCAACCTGAAAACCGCTTCTGATATGTGGAAAGCGCTTGTTGCGCATCCTGAACTTCGTGTGAAGGAATGCGAAGCTGCTTTTCAGAAACTCCGTGAGAAAGAGTTTGAGGAACGAATCATCAAAAGAGAAGGAAGCTATAATCCCGATATGCACTACGACCTCAACAAAAAGCTGAAATAACAGCTGAACCACGATGCACGCGCACCGTGGTTTTTGTTTGCCCATTTTTACAGAAAGGAACGAATCATGAAAAAGATTCTCCTCGCCCTTGCACTGGCTGCATCCATCCTGCTGTGTGGCTGTTCCAGTGAAGCCGAAAAGGCCAACTACAATATCTCCAAGCAGGCAGATTACTTCGAGAGTGAGCGCAAGATCACCGTCTACAATGCCCGCACCGACAAGGTGATTATGGAAGCCGAGGGCTATATGTCCATTTCCAACAACTCGAACAACGAGCTTGTCTGCACGGTGAAGGTCGGCCCGGATTCCTACCGCAAGAACTACATCTATCTGAACGATTACACCATGTATGTGGTAGAGGACATCACCGGCACCCATACCGACCCGTACCACTACAAGCTCTACTTCCATACCGACATCCTGCCCAGCGTGGATGTGAAACCGTAAAAGTCATTCACGGAAATCCCCCATTTTAACCACTGTATGCCCCTCAAAAGGCACAACAGTGGTTTTTTCATGCCGTTTTAGCTCATGTATGGCAGAGCACCGGACTTTTAATCCGGGGGTGGCGGGTTCAACTCCCGCAAGCGGCACCACAGCGGAAGGCGGCGCGTACCCCGCCTTGTCCCGTGCGGAATGAGAACCGCGACACCAAACAGCAGGGACTTATCCACCCCACACAGACAAAAGAAAGGAGCACATCGCAAGTGAAACGTGAAGATGTGAGCAAGATCATTCCGGGCATCACCCCGGACCAGCTGGACAGCATCATGAACCTGCACGGCGCGGATATCACGGCAAAGGTGAACGAGATCACCACCCTTAAGGCTGAGAAAACCACCCTGACCGAACAGCTGTCCACTGCAAACAGCAAACTGGAAGGCTACGACCCGGAGTGGAAGACAAAGGCCGAGCAGGCCAAGACCGATGCTGCGGCTCAGGTCGCTGCCCTCGAAAAGGGCTACGCTCTGGAACGCAAGGCATCCGGCCTGAAGTTTTCCAGCGAGAGCGCCCGCAAGGCATTTCTGGCAGATGCCAAGGCCCAGAATTTTGCCATGAAGGACGGCGAGATCATGGGCTTTGATGATTATGTCAAGGCTTTCAAAGAGAGTGACCCCAGTGCTATCCTGCCGGACGGCGGCGTGGCACGTTTTTCCGCATCGGCGACCGGTGCACCCGGCCAGCCCGCAAACACGCATGAGGCCGCAAACGCTGCGTTCCGTGCAGCATTCGGCCAGAAAGGTTGATGATCTATGGCTATCGATTCTATTTCCCGCAGCAATGCGGAAGCCCTTATTCGCGAACAGCTGGTGAACACCATTCAGCAGGATGTTCCCAAAAACTCCATCGTCATGCAGCTGGGCACCCGTCTGGCAAACATGACCTCCAACCAGACCAAGATCCCCGTGCTGTCCATGCTGCCGCTGGCCTACTGGGTAAACGGCGATACCGGCATGAAGCAGACCAGCAAGCAGCAGTGGGATAACGTGTACATGACCGCCGCCGAGCTGGCTGTTATCGTTCCCGTGCCTGAAGCTGTGCTGGCTGATTCCAGCTTCGACATCATGGGCGAAGTGCAGCCCCGCGTTCGTGAAGCCATGGGCGCGAAGATCGATAATGCGATCCTGTTCGGCGGCGAGCGCCCCACCGAGTGGACGACCGATGTTCTGACCCTTGCGGCCAAGAATAAAGTCACCGGCCCCATCGACTATGCAAAGCTGCTGGGCAAGGACGGTCTGTTCTCCAAGGTGGAAGCTGGCGGCTTTGGTGTGGATGCCGTGGTCGGCGATCTGACCGCAAAGGCAGAGCTGCGCGGCCTTGTGGATACCACGGGCCGTCCCCTGTTCCGTTCCGATATGCAGGGTGCCACCACCTACGCGCTGGACGGCGCACCGATGTACTTCCCGGATAACGGCGGCTTTGATGCTTCCAAGGCACAGCTGATCGCAGGCAACTTCAAGAAGCTGGTGTACTCCATCCGTCAGGACGTCACCGTGAAGCTGCTGGATCAGGGCGTTATTCAGGATCCTTCCACCAAGGAGATCGTTTACAACCTCGCCCAGCAGGATATGGTGGCCCTGCGTGTGGTCATGCGCATGGGCTGGGCACTGCCGAACCCTGCCACCCGCCTGAACGCCGACCGCTCCAAAGTCCCGTTCGCATTCCTGACCGCCGCTGCCGTCGCAGCATAAGGAGGCCCCATGCTCTACTGCACCTATGACCAGTATGCGGCGGCGGGCGGCACGGTGCCGGAAGCTGCTTTCGGTGTGCTGTGCAGCCGGGCTTCCCGCATGATCGATGCCGCCACCTTTGGCCGGGCGGAGAGCCACGCTGCCGGGTGCGAGGCCTGCCGGGCAGCGCTGGCGGATGCCTGTGCCCAGATCGTCGGCCTGCTGGCCGCTGCATCTGCGGCGGGCGCTGTACCGGGTGCTGCCAGCGTCTCCAACGACGGCTACAGCGTCACCTTTGGCAGCAATGCCAGCGTGACCGCGGCCACCCGGCAGGAAGCCTATGAGATCATCCGCACCGCGCTGGGCAGTGACCCGCACGATCTGCTGTACAGGGGGATTTTGTGATGCAGACAGCCGTTACTGTTGTGAACCTCATCCACGACACTGCCACCGAGACTGACATGCCGGTGTGCTGGGTGTTCGCCGGGTGCAGCTGGCGAGAATGCCGCTCCACCTCAGGCTCCGGTACTGCCAAGGACCCGGAGCGCACCACCCACATCCGCATCCCGGCCAGCGTGTGCACGGCAGGCTATCTGCCCTACGCTCAGTGGACGGCTCTGCCTGCTGCCGAGAAGGCCAAACACTGGACCCTGAAACGCGGCTGGAAGCTGGTGCAGGGCGCGGTGCCTGCCTTGACCGAAGCCGAGTACGCCAAACTCGAAAAAACGCACCTGTGCTGCACAGCGGCGGCTGTCTCGGACGACCGGGAGCCGCTGCTGCCCCACTGGCACGTGGAAGGGAGCTGATCGCATGAGCGCACCGGTTTTTGATTTCAAGATCACATTCCGGCCCGGCTTTCAGGCCGACATGGATGCGCGGTTCGCAAAGCTGCAGTTTGCCTTTTCTCAGAAAGTGGCTGCAACGGTAGACCCCTATGTGCCCTTTGACACCGGCACGCTGAAGAACAGCGTGAATCAGGCATCCGACTTCAAGGAAGGTCTGCTGGTGTACAATACGCCGTATGCCAGAGCGCAGTATTATCTGCACCCGATGGGCCAAAGCAACGAACTACGCGGCGGCGCTGACCGTTTCCGTGGCTCCTACTGGGGCCAGCGGGCCATCGCTGACCACAAGGACGAGCTGGAAAAGTTCGCCCATGATGCCGCAAAGCAGTTTCTGGGAGGGAACAAATGAGCGAAACCGTAAAGCCCACCATTGCCGCCCTGCGGGCATGGCTCAAGACCTGCCCGCTGATTGCCGACGAGCAGGAAGCCACCGGTGCAGCATTCCGCATTGCCGGGCTGGAAGAAGAATCCACAGCATTTTCCATCGAGGACAGCCCCGGTGATCCCATCATCACCGAGTACATCTCCGGCTGGGAAATGGCGAAGAATTACCTCTTTCTGTCTCGCGGTGAGTACAGCGAGATGGATTCCGTTAACATCCAGAACAGCGGCTTTTTCGAGCAGCTTACCGAGTGGGTCATGCAGCAGGATGCCCGGCACAACCTGCCCGACCTCTCGGCCTGCGGCGGGAATAAAACCCCCACCGGCATTGCCGTGACGAACAGCGGCTACATCGTCACAAACAGCGCGGGCAGCTGTAAGATGCAGCTGCAGATGCGCCTGACCTACTACATGCCAAAATGAAAGGAGTTTTGATATGACTGTATCTGAAGCCATTACCAAGTCTGGCATCACGCCCAGCGCGTCGTATACCGGCATTGAGACGGCGAACGATTTTGTGCTGGCGTTCCAGATCGAGAGCACCCAGACCAAGGAAAGCCAGTGGATCGTCTGCGCCGACCATGTGAAGGAGCATTCCGGCTCCCTGAACGCCACCACCGAGGATGCCCAGTACATCCGCACCGGCAACGTCACCGAAAAGACCGGCACCCAGCGCACCCTTGCCGTCAACGGCGACCGCTGCGTGGGCGATGATTTTCAGGATTTTGTGCTGAGCCACAAGATCGTGTACGGCACCGGCAGCGATGTCATTGTGCCCTACATCTATTTCAGCCTGCGCACCGGCAAGGGCGAGAAAGGCAGCGCTGCCATCATCGTCACCAGCGACGTGGGCGGTGCAGCCGGTTCCAAGGCCACCTTTGCCTGCGACGTGAAGGCCATCGGCACGCCGGACGAGTTTGACTACAACCCCGCCACCCAGTCCGCTGAGCCTGCCAAGGCCGTCAAGGCCGTCAAGGGCTGATTTTTTTTCAAACACAGTCCCCGCTCCATACCCGGAACGGGGATTTTTTATGCCGTGAACAAAGCTTATTCCTCCGGGGCAGAACCGGGGCACGGCCCAAGAAAGGAGCCAGAACATGGTTATTTGTGGACAGGAATTTGAATTTTCCCTGATGAACGCCAACGACCTTGACCGCTTTGAGGACGCCAACGAGCGGATGCAGCGCAGGAGCGCCGAGGAGTCGGAGCATTTCCGGCGCGGCGGCGTCCGTCTGGGCGACCATGCACGTGCACAGGCACGCATTGCCATGGACTGCATCGACGAGATCCTCGGTGCAGGCTCGTCCGCCCGTTTGGGTCTGGATGAAAACAACATGGCCCCCATCTATGACGTGATCGAGGAACTGGGCAACGCCTTTGCTGCCGAGAAACAGCGCTATACCGCCAGAGCCGCCCATCCCATGAACCGCGAGCAGCGCCGCGCACAGGCCAAAAAGGGCAAGCACAATCCGCCCATGATCTATCCCGCACCGCCTGCCGCCCGGATGGTGGAGCGGGTGGATGCGCAGGTATCTGCAAAGCAGAAAACCGACCAGCTGATCGATGCCCGGCAGGCTGTGAATGCCCTGCGGGATGACCCCGACGCCATGCAGCAGCTGGCAGAGTACGCCCTGCAGCTGGCATCCGAGCGCCATGTCTGACCTGCTGCTGGACGCATTGCCCACCCGGTGGCACGGACACGAGATCATCCCGGATTTCCGGCCCATGGTCTGGCTGGTCAACACCTATGTGCGCGGCCAGACAGGAGATGATCCCATCGGTTTTGCGGTCAGCGCTCTCTGGCGTTTTTACAAAGACCCACACTGTTTTCTGAACGACCCTCAGAAGATCATCGACGCCTACGGGTACATGATCGAGTTTTATAAGGCGGGCGAAAAAGCAGCCGAAAGCGCCGCAGCTGAAAGCAGTACCCCGCCCTCTTCCGGTCTTGCCTTCGACTACCAGTGCGATGCCGGTTACATCGTGGCGGCATTCCAGCAGGCCTACGGCATCGACCTGACCCGCGAAAAGGTGCACTGGTTCCGGTTCCGGGCGCTGTTCGCCGCCCTGCCGGAGGATACCCTCATGGCAAAGATCATGAGCTGGCGCACCATGGATCTTTCGGAATACGAAGGCTCCATGCGCGACCGCTACGCCGACCTGCAGGAGCGCTTTGCCCTGCCTGCTGAGCTGAGAGGGGGTGCCGCCCGTGTCGTGTCCGTCGAAGAGCATGACGCTGCGTTCCTTGCGCGGTTCCGGCACTAGCCGCGCCCCGGTGCCCTGCCCCTATTGCGGCCGGGCGCTGCCGGTGTGGGCAGAAAATGCCGCATCCGCCCATGGCCTGTGGGTAAAATGCAAAAATCCCGCCTGTAAGCGGGAGGTAGAGATCAAGTTATAACAGCCTGTGCCCTTGTGCCCGCGCTCCGAATGAGAGGTGGACACAGTGGCAGATTTCAGCATCACCGGCGAAGTAAGGCTGAACAGCGACCCGGCAGAAAAAAGCACCAGTAAGTGGACGATAGCCGCCGGGCAGATGATCGCGGACTTTGCAAAACAGGCTTCGTCCAAGCTGGCCGAGGTGGTCAAAAGCGGTGTGGATTACAACGCCACCATGGAAAGCTACCTGACCAACTTTAAGGTCATGCTGGGCAGCGAGGAAGCCGCCGCAACGAAGCTTTCCGAAATTCGCAAAATGGCGGCATCCACGCCCTTCTCGCTGGACGACCTGACAAGCGGCACCCAGACCCTTTTGCAGTTCGGCATTGCGGCAGACGACACCACCGGCGTGCTGCAGCGGCTGGGCGATATCTCGCTGGGCAACGCCGAAAAGCTGCAGACCCTGACCCGCGCCTACGGCAAGATGTCCTCGGCGCAGAAGGTCACGCTGGAAAACGTCAACATGATGATCGATGCGGGTTTCAACCCGCTGAACCAGATCTGTGACGCCACCGGCGAGAGCATGTCCGACCTGTACAAGCGCATCTCGGATGGCAAGGTCAGCTTCAGCGAGCTGGAAGCGGCGGTGGAAGCCGCCACCAGTCAGGGCGGGCAGTTCTACAACGGTATGCTGGAAGCCAGCCAGACCTTCAGCGGGCGCATGTCTACCCTGAAGGATAATGTCAGCGCCCTGACCGGTGAGCTGACCAGCGGCCTGTTTGCGGCTCTGGGTGAGCTGGTGGTCAAGCTGAACGAGGTGGTGGTCTCCTTCCTCGACAGCGACGAGAAGATGGCGCAGCTCAAGGAGACCATCGGTATTGCAACGGCTGTTGTGGCCGCTGCCGGAACGGCATTCCTGACCTACAAGGGCTATGTAGCCGCCGCGACTGCAATTGAAGTGGTTCACACTGCCGCAACCACGGCCATGACCGCTGCCCACAAAGCCGCCGAAGCCGGGGCAACCGGTCTTGCAGTCGCACAGGCAGGTTTGAACGCGGTTCTCAAGGCGAACCCCATCGGTCTGGTGGTGTCTTTACTTGCAGCTCTGGCGGCGGGTCTCGTGACGGCCTATAAGACCAGCGAGACCTTCCGCAATGCCGTCAACTCCGCATTTGCGTCTGTGAAAAAGATCGCACAGAACGCCATCGGCACGGTGGTGGACTGGATCAATGAGCTGGTCGCCAAAATCAGGGGCGCGGCGGCTGCACTGGCAAACCTGAAAAACGGTGTCGGTGCGGCACAGGATGCCTACAATGCCGCCTACAACGGCTACATGGACAACTATAACCGTGACAAGCTGGATAAGGCCGCACAGGAGCGCGGAAAGCTCCACGCCGAGCGTGTGAAGCAGGCGCAGGAAGAGGCCGCTGCCGCCAAGGCATCAGCCGAGACCATCTCCCAGTCCGCAGGCAAAGCCGCATCTGCCGTCAGCACCTCCGGCAAAAAGGCCAGTGCCAGCGCCCAAACGGCCACCGCCACGGTGGTGAAGTCCATCTCCGACACGACCACTACCGTGAAAGACGGCATCACCCGCACGGTTGAGACGGTCAACGAGACCCTTTCCAACGGCAAACAGCAGCAGAAGCAGACCATCACCGAGACTTCCCGGCAGATGGTGGATGGTGTGCTGAAGGATGTCAAGACCATCACAGAGGTTGCTGCGGACGGCACCAAGACCGTCAAGCAGACCATGGAGACCGTCCGCGAAACCGCCAAGACGGTCACCTCCACCTTCGAGACACTGGCAGACGGGGTCAAGACCACCACCCAGACCGTCACCGAGACCCTGACCGACGGCACCGAGACCCAGAAGCAGGTCATCACCGAGGTCTACGACGACGTGGTGGACGGTGCCCTTGTGACGGTGGAGAAGATCAAGACCATCGCCGCAGACGGCACCGTGCAGGTAGCCGAGACCACCAAGAAATCCGCTGCAGACACCTTTGACGGCCTGTGGAAGGAGCTGCAGACCGAAGCAGATACCGGCGTGCTGGGCACCTTCGATGATCTGTACACCGCCGTCAAGAATCAGGACTGGCTGAGCATCGGCAAGTGGGTGGCAAGCACCATCTACGGCGGTCTGACTGCCGACCAGAAAAAGCAGGTCAATGATTTTGCCCTTGGCATCGTGACTAAGCTCAACAAAGCGCTGGGCGGTGCCCGCGATCAGCTGGTGCAGGGAGCTATCGACCTTGGCGGGCAGATCGTGAACGGCCTGACCGGCGGCTTCTCTGAGGTCTGGCAGCAGGCGCAGGGCCTCGGCTCCACCCTGATAGAGATCTTCGGCGGGCTAAAAACACCGCTGAGCAATGCGGCCCTTGCCATCAGTCAGGGCCTGAGCGGCGGTCTGCTGTCCAGCTTCCCCACCATTTTTGCGGGCGTGGCCACCATGGTAGGCACTATCGGCGCAGCGTTTGAGGGAATGCTGACCGCCATTTCTGCCGCGCTGAGCGCGACTGTTTTCGGCATCCCGATGGGCCTGATCGTGGCAGCGGCAGCGGTCGCGCTGGGCGTTGCCATTGCGGCCATCGTGGGCAGCATGGGCGGCTCCAAAAAGAACGTAAGCCACGGCGGCGGTTCCTCTGGCGGCGGTTCGTCCGGCTCCGGCGGCATGGGCAGCGTGGACATCACCACCGGCACCGGTAGTCTGGAAGATGCCATCAACGCCAACACCAAGGCGCTGGAAAAGACCAACTCTGCCCTTGCCGATATGATCCGGCAGGCGGGGGCGCTGGTGCTTTCCGACAACATGCGTCTGGGCAGCACCGTGGCTGCATCCGGCACAGCACAGGTGGTGTCCGCCGCCCGCAGCTACCACCGCGAGGGCGATACCACCATCAATCAGTACATCCAGAGCAAGGCTCAGACCGCCGCCGACCTTGCCCGCGAGACCCGCTGGGAAGCCGACAAGGCCAAGGCCCGCAAACGATGAAAGGAGGACACTGTGCTATTTAAGGACCATCTCAAAATCGTGACTGATGCCGGTGCCGTCCTGCATCTGGGCTGGGACTACGATGCCCCTTACGTTCTCGACCCGCTGAACGGGGTGGATGTGGACCTGCAGACCGCGCAGGGTGTCAATCAGATTGGCGACACCGTGGAGGGTCAGAGCGTCTCCGGCGTGTCCCGCACCCTCGATGTGGTGTTCTGGGGCGCGTATGCGCTGGACAATGCCCGGGCGTTCAGCAAAAAGCTGCCCTACTTCACCAAGGGCACCCTGTACTTTGGCGACCACTATTTCACCCGGTTCGTGCTGCAGAAAACGCCCTACTTTTCCAGCTACACGCCGCAGCCGCGCTGTTCGCTCATGCTCTACAGCGAAAAGCCCTTCTGGTACGACCTCAATGCCGTCAGCAGCGTGCTGGGCGGGTACGAAAAGGCGTTCCGCTTTCCTGTCTGCTACGACAGCCACATCTACGGCATCAAACGGGACGGCACGGCGGCAGTGCTGCGCAACGAGGGCAGCCTGCCGGTGCCCTTCACGGCCACCCTGCGGTGCGACATGCCGGTGACGCATCCCAAGGTGGTGGATCTGCAGACCGGGGCCTTCATCGGCTTTGACCTGACCCTGCAGCCGGACGAGACGCTGGAGATCTACCGCAGCACCTCTGACCGGCTGGCCTGCACCCTGACCCGGGCAGGCGTGACCGAGAACATCTTTGCAAAGCTGGACGAGGACAGCACCCTCACCGAGCTGCAGCCCGGCGATAACATGCTCTCCATGCAGGCCGAGAACGGCTCCGGCTACCTGCAGGCATCCGTGAGCTTTTACCCGATGGAGGCGGGCATCCTGCCCGAACCGCTATGAGAATAGACGTTTTGGACGCAGACACCCTTGCCCGCGTGGGCTGGGTGGACGTGTGGGTGTCCCTCTATTGGGACAGTCCCTATTACTCCGAGGGCAGCTTTACCCTTGAGGTGCGCCCCACCACCGAGAACCTGCAGCTTTTGCAGGAGGGCCGCTGGCTGGTGCGCAGCGACGAGAACCCCCGCATCCCCATGCGCATCTGCGCCCGCGCCAACCAGAACGAGGACGCGAACCTTGTGGTGTCCGGCTACCCGGCAACATGGCTGCTGACAAAGCGCGTCTCTGCTGTGACGGTGAAGAACCAGAACGCGGAATCCGCCATGCGCAGCCTTGTGAGCGCCGCAAAGCCATGGCCCCGCCTTGCGCTGGGCACCGAGTACGGCTTTGACACCACCTTTGAAAAGCAGACCTCCGGCGGTACGGTGTTCGACTACTGCAAGACCATCGGGCAGGCCTGTGATCTGGGGTTCCGCATCGTGCTGGACGGCAAGGGCAGCAAGAAAAAGCTACTCTTCGAGTGTTTCCGGCCCACCTTCGACCCGAACCGCAGATACAGCCCCCAGTGGGGCAATCTGCTGAATTCCGGGTGGAGCTTTTCCGATACCGATTACGCCAACGTGGCCCTTGTGCAGGGCGCTGGCGAAGGTAACGAGCGCGCCACCGTCTGGGTGGGCGATGTAAACGCCACTGGCTCCGACCGGCGGGAAATGTACATCGATGCCCGGGACATCAAGCCGGAAGAGGACAAAAACGAGACCAGCACCAGCCAGAGCTATCTGGCAAAGCTGGCTGACCGGGGCGGCGAAAAGCTTCTGGCCCAGCTGCGCACCGGAAGCATCGAGTTTGACGTGGACGATGATACCCTGCAGGTGGGCGACGTATTGAGCGCCAGCCTGCCCCAGCTGGGCTACACTGCCATGGTGCGCGTGGCCGACATCATCACCCAGAGCGAGGACAGCGGCACTACCCGCACCATCCGGCTGGGTACGCCCAGCTGGCACAAGACTTAGGAGGACTTTATGGCTGATATCATTACTTACCCCGAAAACGGCATTACCTACGATGCCGACGACGCTTCGGGTTACCTCGCCACCCGCCTGAGCGGCGTATACAGCGCTGAGGAGGATTTTGCTGTCACAGCACAGGGCGGCCTGAGCGTGCAGGTGAGCGCCGGTCAGGCATGGGTGCGCCCGGCACGGTTCAAGGGCCGCAGCATCATCATGGAGCAGCCCACCACCGTGGTGCTCACCGAAGCGGACCCTGTACGCAGCCGCATTGACCGTGTGGTTCTGCGCTACGATGCCGCCGCCAAAAAGACCCGCCTGCAGGTGCTGGAAGGTGTCCCGAATTCTGCCGGGCCTGCTGCCCCGGCCATCACCCGCACCGAGCTGATCTACGACCTCTGCCTTGCCGAGATCAAGCGCCCTGCAGGCTCCACCGCCGTTACCGCCGCCGACATCTACGACACGCGCGCAGATGAGACCGTCTGCGGTGTGATGCGGGACGGTGTGCAGGGCATCCCCACCGGCACGCTGGTGCAGCAGTGGAAGGCCGTGATCGAATCCATGAGGGGTGGCAGCTTTTATACCCGTGCCGAGGTGGATGCGCTGTTGAAAAGCTTGAAAAGCGTGGATCCTTTTCCCGTGGGCAGCATCTACCAGAGCACCGCCCGTACAAGCCCTGCCGCACTGTTCGGCGGTACATGGCAGGAGATTGCGCAGAACCGGGTACTGATGGGTGCTGGCAGCGGCCACGCAGCGGGCACCACCGTGGAGGCCGGACTGCCGAACATCACAGGCTCTTTTGTCGCGGATGTAAAAAAGGGTGAACATAAGGTATCCGGCGCATTCACTGCCGGCAGCGCGATCGCATCTACGGGCGAATACAGTAACTTTTCTGATGTATATAAGTTCAGTCTGGATGCGTCCAAGTCTAATGCCATCTACGGCCGCAGCGCCACCGTGCAGCCTGCCGCTTACTATGTGCACATCTGGCGGCGCGTGGCCTGAGAAAGGAGGTTTTGAACCATGAAGATCATTGACGAGAACGGTGCAGCCATTGAAAACCCGGACCTGACGCTTGGGTATCTGGTGGACGACACCGAACCAGTGGAGCACCCGGCTGTGGAAGGTGTAGAGGAAGTGAGCCACTACGAGACCGTAACGGAGTATCCCGGCGGCGGCAGGGATGTGCGGAAGGTCATCGATGTGCCGGGCGTGCCTGCGCAGGCCGCATGGACCGAACAGGTGCCGGTGCAGAGGTACATCCGCTATACGGAAGAAGAATTGGCCGCGCGGGAAAAAGAGCGCCAGCAGGCCGAGGAAGCAGCCCGTCTGCCCGAGACGGTCGCCAGCCTGACCCGCCAGCTGACCGACCTGCAGCTGGCCCTGTGTGAACTGTACGAAGGAGGTGGTGTGTAATGGCAAGGATCTATGCGGCCCTGATCCGCAAGGGCATCAAAACGCTGGAGGATGTGCCCGCCCGGCTGAGGGATGCCGTGGCAGCGCTGCTGCAGGAGGACGGCCATGCTTAACGTTTACTCCCGCGCAAGGGATGGCGAAACGCTGTTGAGCCGCAGCTTCCGCGCAAAGGAATTTGCCTGCAAAGACGGCTCCGACCCTTTGTTTGTGGACAGCGAACTGGTGCAGGTGCTGCAGGCCATCCGTGACCATTTTGGCGCACCGGTGGTCATTACCAGCGGCTACCGCACCGCTGCACACAACAGGGCTGTGGGCGGGGCGGTTTACAGCCAGCATCAGTATGGCCGTGCCGCGGATATCCGAGTGTCCGGCGTGCCGGTGGAGCAGCTTGCCGCCTACGCCGAGACCCTGCTGCCCGGCACCGGCGGCATCGGCCGCTACCCCTCAAAAGGCTTTGTCCATGTGGATGTGCGCAAAGCAAAAAGCCGGTGGGTCGGGTAAAGGCGGTGAACGGAATGGAAACGATCTTATCCGCTGTCATTGCCGGGGCCGTGACCCTGATCGGCGTGCTGATTGCCAACAGCCGCAGTCAGGCCGTGACCGACACCAAGCTCGAAGAGCTGACCCGCGAGGTGCGCGAGCATAATAATTTTGCCCGCCGCGTACCGATTTTAGAAGAACAGATGAAGGTGGCCAACCACCGCATCGCTGACCTTGAACAAAATGAGAAAGTGAGGAATTGATATGAACTTTGGTAAAATTTCTGCCGCCACCATCGCCCGCACCGCTGTGCTGCTGCTTGCCCTGACCAATCAGGTGCTGAGCGCTCTGGGCAAACCTATGCTGCCCATTGAGAGCCAGACTGTGGAACAGCTGGTGACCGCCGGCATCACCACCGTGGCCGCGCTGATCAGCTGGTGGAACAACAACAGCTTCACCTCTGCAGCCATTCAGGCCGATGCCGAATACGCCCGCCTGAAGCAGAAAAGTGAGTGAGAAAGCCCTCGAAGCAGTGTATTAGTAGTACCTCTTGACTGAAAAGTATTACGATGCAGTCATCTTTCACAGCAGCCCCGGAAGGCACACAGACAGCCTTTCCGGGGCTTTTTGCTGCCCAGATGATTCGTTCACGCAGATTCAAGAACGTTTCGCGCAGGTTTCGATGACTTTCGCACTGAAATCATGTATAATCCGGGCAGAAGCAAATCGGAAAAGAGCAGTCAAGAGACTGTAAGCGGCCCCCTAACGCCCCAACGTAAAGGGACTGTTGCAAAATAGTCCCAACAAAAAATGAGATAGGTTTCCCCGAAAGGGGGTGCCTATCTCATTTTTTGTTGTAAACTGAGATTGTGAAAAAACAGATAGAACCCGCGCGCTGGGTGCATTGCAGCATACCAGAGCGCGGGTTCTCTTTGATCTATAAAGTTTAATCGTCGTCACTGTCCAGCTTGAGCACAGCGGTAAAGGCTTCACTGGGCAGGGAAACGCTGCCCAGCTGACGCATCTTCTTTTTGCCTTCCTTCTGCTTTTCCAGCAGCTTCTTTTTGCGGGAGATGTCGCCGCCGTAGCACTTGGCAAGCACGTCCTTGCGCATGGCCTTGACCGTTTCACGGGCAATGATCTTGCCGCCGATGGCAGCCTGTACCGGGATCTCGAACAGGTTGCGGGGGATGTTGTCCCGCAGCTTTTCGCAGATGCGGCGGCCCTTGGCATAGGCGTTATCGCGGAACACGATCATGGACAGCGCGTCCACAGGGTCGCCATTGAGCAGGAAGTCCAGCTTGACAAGGTCGCTCTCGCGGTACTCCTTGAACTCATAGTCGTAGCTGGCATAGCCCCGGCTGCGGCTCTTGATGGCATCAAAGAAGTCGTACACGATCTCGCCCAGCGGCAGAGCATAGTGCAGATCAACGCGCACATCGTCCAGATACTTCATGTCGATCAGCACGCCGCGCTTGTTCTGGCACAGATCCATCAGGCCGCCCACATAGTCGTTGGGGGTGTACAGGTGAACATCCACAAAAGGCTCTTCCTGCTTGACGATATTGGAGGGGTCGGGGTAGCTGGAAGGATTGTCGATCATCTCCACAGTGCCGTCGGTCAGGGTAAGGCGGTAGCGCACGCTGGGCGTGGTGGTGATGATATCCAGATCAAATTCCCGTTCCAGACGCTCGGTGATGATCTCCATGTGCAGCAGGCCAAGGAAGCCGCAGCGGAAACCGAAGCCCAGCGCGGCGCTGGTCTCCAGCTCAAAGGTGAGGGAGGCATCGTTCAGCTGCAGCTTTTCCAGTGCATCCTTCAGATCCGGGTACTTGGCACCGTCGGCGGGGTAGATGCCGCAGAACACCATAGGCTTGACCTGACGGTAGCCGGGCAGTGCTTCGGCGGTGGGATTATTGGCCAGCGTGACGGTATCGCCCACGCGGGTGTCCTGCACGGTCTTGATGCTGGCGGTCAGATAGCCGACCTCACCAGCTTGCAGCTGGGCACAGGGAGAAAGGTTGGTAGCGCCCATGTGGCCCACTTCTACCAGCGTGAACTCCGCGCCGGTGGCCATCATACGGATGGTATCGCCGGGCTTCACGGTGCCCTCAAACACACGGATATAGACGATAACGCCCTTGTAGCTGTCGTAGATGCTGTCGAAGATCAGCGCCTTCAGCGGGGCATCCGGGTCGCCGGTGGGAGCAGGAATGTCGGTGACGACACGCTCCAGCACCTGATCCACATTCAGGCCGGTCTTGGCAGAGACGCGGGGCGCATCCAGACAGGGCAGGCCGATCACGTCCTCCACCTCCTGTGCCACCTCATCCGGGTGGGCGCTGGGCAGGTCGATCTTATTCAGGATGGGCACCAGTTCCAGATCATGCTCCAGCGCCATGTAGGTGTTGGCCAGCGTCTGAGCTTCCACACCCTGGGTGGCATCCACCACAAGGATGGCACCCTCGCAGGCGGCCAGACTGCGGCTGACCTCGTAGGCAAAGTCCACGTGGCCCGGGGTATCGATGAGGTTGAACTCGTAGGTCTTGCCGTCCTTGGCGGTATAGTTCATGGTGACAGCGCGGGCCTTGATGGTGATGCCGCGCTCGCGCTCAATGTCCATGTTGTCCAAAATCTGGTCTTCCATGGTGCGCTCGTCCACACTCTTGGTCAGCTCCAGAATACGGTCCGACAGGGTGGATTTGCCGTGGTCGATGTGTGCAATGATGCAGAAATTGCGGATATTGTCTCTTGCCATGTAGTTCCTCCGGGAGAAATTTAAGCTTCCAGTATCCAGTCCTCGACATCCACGATCTTTCCGTGCTCGAGGTAGACGCGGGGCACGCGGCGGGACACGCCGCACAGCACCTCGTAGGAAATGGTGTCGGTCTTGCGGGCGATGGTCTCGGCAGTATCACTGACGCTGCCGCCCCACAGGATGGCTTCGTCGCCCTCGTGGATGTCCGGGATACCGGTCACATCCACCATCATCTGGTCCATGCACACGCGGCCCAGCACCGGGCAGGCCTTGCCGTGGATCTCCACGATGCCCTTGCCGCAGCTCAGCTGGCGGGGATAACCGTCCGCATAACCGGTGCACAGGGTGGCCACCAGTGTGGGCTTATCGGCGGTGAAGCGGCGGCCATAGCTGGCGCTCTGACCGGGCTGCATTTCCTTGACCATGCTCACCACGGTCTTGAGGGTCATCACCGGTCGGAACTGCCCAAAGCGCACCTCGTCGCTGGGGTCGTAGCCGTAGAGGATGATGCCGGGCCGCGCCATGCAGCGCTCCCGGGCCAATCCCTCGGGCCAGTCCGGGTGCAGCATCACGCCCGCAGAGTTGTCACAGTGGACGGTCTGTGGCTCGCGGCCTGCCGCCTTGAGCGCATGGAACGCTCTGACGAACAGTGCGTGCTGCTCCGCGGTGTAGGCAACGTTCTCTTCGGCGGTGTCGTCGGCCACCGAGAAGTGCTGGAACAGGCCGGTCATCTCAAGGCCCGGCAGCTCACACACAGCCAGCATTTCGCGGATGGCGGCATCAAAATCGGTGCGCAGGGCAAAGCCGATGCGGCCCATGCCGGTATCTGCCTTGAGGTGGATCTTCACTCTGCCGCCTGCCTTTACGGCAGCAGCGGAAAGGTTCTGCGCCTGTTCGGTGGAGTAGCACGCCACGGTGATATCCTCGTGGATGAGGGTCTGGGCGTACTCCGGCTGAACATGGCCCAAAATAAGGATGGGCAGAGTCTGCCCGTCCTGACGCAGCTGCACGGCCTCGGTCAGGCAGCTCACTGCCAGCCATGCTGCACCCTCCTGCGCAAAAACGCGGGCACACTGCACAGCGCCGTGGCCATAGCTGTCGGCCTTGACCACCGCGCACAGCGGCAGGTCGCCGGCCCGGGCTTTGACGGCCCGGAAGTTATGCCGCAGGGCATCGAGGTCGATCTCGGCCCAGACGTGTTTTTCAAAAGGTTGAGTCTTCATGATTCATTCTTCCTCGTTTGTAATTGCAAAGCTGCCGCGCCCGGTGTGGACGGGCCGCCAGCCATCGATGCCGCTCTCCTGCAGGGCGTGCAGGGTTTTCTGGCGGAAAGCGTGGTCGGTGCGGCAGCGCTCCTTGACGAACTCCTTGGTCTGTTCGCGCACGGTCACGCCGTCGGCAGGGCAGACGCTCTTGACGATGGGCAGCCCCTCGGCGTTCACTGCGGAAATGACCTCCTGCTCGGTGGCCAGCAGCATGGGCCGGATGAGGGTGAGGTCCCGGCGCGAAAGGTAGGTGACCGGCGAGAAGCAGCCGATGCGGCCCTCCCGCCAGAGATTCATGTAAAAGGTCTCCACGGCATCGTCCAGATGGTGGCCCAGCGCCACCTTGTTGCAGCCCAGTTCCTGCGCCGCCGTGTGCAGCGCGCCGCGCCGCAGCTTGGCGCACAGGGCGCAGGGGTTCTTCTCCTTGCGGTAGTCGAACACCACAGGGCCGATCTCGGTGCGGCGGATCTCATAGGGGATATCGTACTGGGCAAACAGCTCCTGCAATACGGTGTAATCCATGGGCCTGCCGCCGAATTGCGGGTCCAGCGTGACGGCCTGCACCGTAAAATCAAAGCCGATGTACTTGCGCAGTTCGGCAAGGCCGATGGTAAGGGCCACGCTATCCTTGCCGCCGGAAACGCCCACCATCACTTTATCGCCGGGGGCGATCATTTCATAGTCCTGCACAGCCTTGCGCATCAGGCCGCACAGACGCTGCATTGCACGGGAACTGCTCATGACAGGGTCACACTTTCCACAAGGTTCACAATGTCGTTGATGGAGGCAAGCTTTGTCAGGCCGGAAACATACACCACGTCACCGCTGGGGTAGGTAATGGTAGCCAGCACCGCATAATACGCCTGAATGTCGCAGCGCACGGCCTCCACCTCGGCACCGTCCACGGTCAGGTTCACCTTGCGGGGCTTGATGACGCCATAGGCCTGCTTGAGGTCCTTCTCGGACGCATCGATAAAGTCTGCGTAGCTGTCGGCAGTGCCGCGCTGCAGCAGCACGGCTTGGTAGTCCTCACCGTCGGCAGAGTCTGCCGTGGCGAGTTCCAGCACGGTACCAAGGGTGCTGTCCTCGGTCATCTGACATACCTTCCAGATGGAACTGTCATAGTAGACGGAAACGCCGTTTGTGCCGGTGTAGTGGGTGTCCGGGTTTGCGGGCACGCTGCGGTTGACCAGCAGCGTTAAAATAATGTAAGCAATGATGCCCAGAGCAACAAAGATGCCCATAGCGGCCAGAAGCTTGGAGGTGCGGCGCTGGGCAGAAGCGTTGCGGTCGATGTCGTTTGGCATGTAAAAAATTCTCCTTGTATCAGTGCGCAGCAAAAGCTGCCATATCTTTTATAGTATACCACACCGGCAGACAAAATTGTAGCGGGCAGCGGCAGAAAATGTGCGGCCGTGGGCAGAAAATTTTGCAGAAAATGCGTTTTTAGAAATCATGAGAATTCAAGAGAAAACGTGAGATTTTGCAAGATTGAAAAAATTACAATGAAAAAATCAAAAAATGCTGTTGACAGGCACCTTTTTATGATGTATACTGACACTCGCGCCCCAGAAAGGCGCCTGAAACGTACAAAAAGCTTATCAGGAGGAAATAGATATGAGCACTACTCTCGTGAAGCCCGCTGAAGTCGAGCGCAAGTGGTACCTGCTCGACGCTGCCGGCAAGAGCCTGGGCCACGTCGCTGCTGAGGCCGCTGTTCTGCTGCGCGGCAAGCAGAAGGTCGATTATACCCCCAACGTGGACTGCGGCGATTTCGTTGTTGTCATCAACTGCGATCAGGCTGTCCTGACCGGCAAGAAGGCTGAGCAGAAGTTCCACATCACCCACAGCAAGTACATCGGCGGCCTGAAGAAGGTCCAGTACAGCAAGCTGATGGCTGAGCACAGCGATCTGGCCATGACCTACGCTGTCAAGGGCATGATCCCTTCCAACACCATCGGTGCTAAGGCCCTGACCCGCCTGCACTGCTACCAGGGTGCCGAGCACGCTCACGCAGCTCAGAAGCCCGAGAAGATCGAGTTCTAAGAAGGAGGCAATCGAACATGTACGAAACCAAACCTTATTTCTACGGCACTGGTCGTCGTAAGGATTCCGTTGCCCGCGTTCGTGTTTACACCGGCACTGGCAAGATCACCATCAACGATCGTGATATCGACAACTACTTTGGTCTGGAGACCCTGAAGCTGATCGTCCGTTCTCCGCTGGTCCTGCTGGGCCTGGAGGGCAAGTACGATGTCGTCGTCCGCGTTTCCGGCGGCGGTGTTTCCGGTCAGGCTGGCGCTATCCGCCACGGCCTGAGCCGCGCTCTGCTGCAGCAGAACGAGGAGAACCGTGCTGCTCTGAAGAAGGAAGGCTTCCTGACCCGCGATCCTCGTATGAAGGAACGTAAGAAGTACGGTCTGAAGGCTGCCCGTCGTGCACCTCAGTTCTCTAAGCGCTGATTTTACCCATATTGCAACCTTTGCAGCTCTGCCTTGGCAGAGCTGCTTTTTTATTGTAAGTTTTCTGCTGAACTGGGGTGCGCGATTGCGCACATCAGGCGGTTGCCCCGCATTTTTTTGATTCCTATACATCCTGCCTAAAAAACGGAGAATTATTTTTCACAATGCGCGCAAAAGGGGTTGAAACCTGCGTGAATGCAGATTGACCCGGGGGAAAAAAATGTATTACAATAAAAAAGAAAAGGGGGAAACCCCGACTGTATAGGATGGAATCAGAAAGGATGTGTTTTATCGTGAGAAAAATCTCAAGACGGGCAGTTTTGCTTTTAGGCGGCGCATTGACACTGACTGTACTGACGGGCTGCTGGCCCAACGGCGGCAGCAGCAGTTCGGAGCAGACAAAAAATGCAGTAAAGACTGCACTGAAAGCGACAGTTAAGCAAAACGGGAATTCTTATAATCTGGTCGAAAACAAAGCGCTGAGCGTAAAAGCACGGGCCATTCTGGAGGCATATCTTCAGGATGAAGACGCAGCTGTCTATGATCCTCTGAATGTAACCGAGGTTTATAAGATAGATGTGACCGCTGGTGACGACGACTTCGGAACGGTTGTCTTTTCCATGCCGGAGAATGCTGTTGCTTCGCAGGCGTGGGAAAAAGCTGCGAATGCATTGGTGACAGGTTTGCTGTGTTATTATCAATACAATGGCAACAATGTTGAGTTCTGCGTTGAAATTGTGAAGCAGGAGGCCGCAGATGGACAAGGTGAAGCGGCAAACTATATGGTGATTTTTGCCAAAAGACATTATGGGGAGAGCGGTGGTGATATCGAAACGCCGCCGATGCTCTGATATTTTTTGATACCAACATCCCTGTATAAACCCAGAGAAAAAGATTTGACAAAGCTTTCCGGCAAAAGAAAAACGCCTCAGAATTTCTTCTGAAGCGTTTTTTGTTCAAGTCGGCGACTACCTATTTTCACGCGCCGTTTCCAGCGAACTATCTTCGGCACAAGTGAGCTTAACTTCTGTGTTCGGAATGGGAACAGGTGGAACCTCACCGTCATCGACACCGACCGATTTGACTGAACCAGTATAACATGTTTGTTGTACTTTGTCCAGTATTTCTTAGAAGGACGTGCCTTCAAAACTGAATAATCACTGCTTACATTTTTTCGTTGACTCTAAGAGTCTCAAGCGAATTGTGGTCAAGCCCTCGACCTATTAGTACACGCTTGCTGAATGGATCGCTCCACTTACACATCGTGCCTATCAACCTTGTAGTCTTCAAGGGGTCTTACTTGTTTAAAACAATGGGATATCTTATCTTTGGGTCGGCTTCACGCTTAGATGCTTTCAGCGTTTATCCGATCCGTACGTAGTTGCCCAGCTATGCTCCTGGCGGAACAACTGGTGCGCCAGAGGTACGTCCGTCCCGGTCCTCTCGTACTAGGGACAGCTCCCATCAAATATCCTGCGCCCACGACAGATAGGGACCGAACTGTCTCACGACGTTCTGAACCCAGCTCGCG